>ENA-OQAN01000033-OQAN01000033.1-human-gut-metagenome-genome-assembly--contig:-NODE-33-length-67169-cov-4.940396_pt1 | contig 67169 bp, 58 predicted proteins | sample MGYA00242735_ERZ504527 | MGnify/ENA primary metagenome ERZ504527 (study PRJEB26092, sample SAMD00036230) | human gut metagenome | host: Homo sapiens | study: EMG produced TPA metagenomics assembly of... | reverse complement strand
CTCGATGTCGGCTCATCGCATCCTGGGGCTGTAGCAGGTCCCAAGGGTTGGGCTGTTCGCCCATTAAAGCGGTACGCGAGCTGGGTTCAGAACGTCGTGAGACAGTTCGGTCCCTATCCGGCGCGGGCGGAGGATATTTGAGAGGAGCTGTCCTTAGTACGAGAGGACCGGGATGGACGGACCACTGGTGTATCTGCTGTCGACCAACGGCATGGCAGAGTAGCCAAGTCCGGAAGGGATAAACGCTGAAGGCATCTAAGCGTGAAGCCCCCCTCAAGATGAGATATCCCTCACATAAGTGAGTAAGATCCCTTGAAGAGTACAAGGTAGATAGGGCAGAGGTGGAAGCATGGTAACATGTGGAGCTGACTGTTACTAATCGATCGAGGGCTTGACCAAATAAAATCGGAAATCTGTATGAAGTTTTGAAGGTATCATCTTCAATGGCCTAATGGCTCAGTTGGTTAGAGCGCCGCCCTGTCACGGCGGAGGTCGCGGGTTCGAGTCCCGCTTGGGTCGTTCAATATGGGATCTTAGCTCAGCTGGGAGAGCATCTGCCTTACAAGCAGAGGGTCATAGGTTCGAGCCCTATAGGTCCCATTTGATACGCCGATGTGGCTCAATTGGCAGAGCAGCTGATTTGTAATCAGCAGGTTATCGGTTCGAGTCCGATCATCGGCTTTTCTCAATTTATTTTGAGAATTAAAATGAGTCAATTTCATATTGAACGTTTTAAATGGGCAGATTCCCGAGTGGCCAAAGGGGACAGACTGTAAATCTGCTGCAATTTGCTTCGGTGGTTCGAATCCACCTCTGCCCATTCTCTTTTCAAGAGATTAATTATTATCGCGGGATGGAGCAGTCTGGAAGCTCGTCGGGCTCATAACCCGAAGGTCATAGGTTCAAATCCTATTCCCGCAACTCAAATTTTAATATCGTATTTGCCAGTTAGCTCAGTTGGTAGAGCAGAGGACTGAAAATCCTCGTGTCTCTGGTTCGATTCCGGAACTGGGCATTCAAAAGAAAAATATGGGATATTAGCTCAGTTGGTAGAGCACTTGACTTTTAATCAAGTTGTCCGGGGTTCGAATCCCCGATGTCTCATTACTTAAAAGATTGGAAGTGTTGAAAAATCAGCACTTCCGATTTTTTATGCTGTTTTAAGTGGGTTGACTGTGGGTTGGATAAAAATGCCCGCAAAATCAAATTTACTGAATTTCTAAATAATTTTATGACAAGATAAATCAAAAATATAAGGTGAATAAAAAAGGAGGAGCCAGTAAAACGGGGGATGTTTTACTGGCTTTTGTTATGAAAAAAAAGAAACTGTTTTATGTGAAAAAGGTTTATTTCCTTTTGACATTATTTATAGTAAACGAAGTTCATGATGAAATTGTGGTAAATATTTGAAAAAATTGTGAAGCCATAGTAAAGATTCGGTTACAATAACTGCACATGAAACGCTATTGTCTGAGGTGGGATGCTTGCGGTCTGTGTGGTTGCATGTGTAATGCGGACGCGCTGGCTGGGGCGGAGGGATGAAAGTGTGATCGGGCGGCCGGATGGATCGGAGAAGGTGGAATTTGAGACGACGTAGCGGACCTGGCTGTTGATGTCGTTTGGATTGCCGGTGTACAAAAAGCCATTTGCGGCGTCGATACTTGCAATCCTGCCGATTGATGTTGCAATTTCAATTTGAGGGCGCCGCTTCTGTACCATGATCAGAAATGCATTTGCCTGTGGAGGGATGCTCCGTGTCATTGCAGAAGAGAAAACGGCATTGATCCATGTTTGCGGACGGATTTCCGACAGGGATATGACCTGACCGGATGAATCGAGGATGACAGTGTTCCGGTTGATATTTAAACGGAGCATCTGGATGTTGTCGGATTGCTGTCCGGGTGAGGCTGCATAAGATACGATGATATATCCGGTGGAAGTGTTGGAAAAAGCATTGACCTCCTCCACGAAAGCATTTGTGATCTGTGAAATATTACCCCGCCGGGAAAGTGTTCCTCTGGTCTCTGTGTTCATTGAAAGTCTCCAGTACAGTAAGCTATTTATTTTAGTATATGATGTGATGAATCAATGTGCGAGTATAAATTACGAGTGACAATAGTCGGTTGAGAATCAATAGAGAAGTTGTTGAGATAAATGATCAGAAAAATCTTTGAGTGATTGGGGAGAGGGATATAGCGGAATGCAGCGCAATATGTAATTTATTAAAGAATCGTAAAAGATATTGCATAAGAAATGTAAACTTTTTTAGGTATTTTGGACTATATTTTGGATTCAATTCAGGGTAAAAATAAAATAATTATAAACAAATGAAATATTCAATTCCCAAAACGTAAAAAAACTTACAAAAAACATAAAAAGAAATTGTATAAAATTACCAAAATAGGAATGAAAAATTTGACTCTGACAAAAAATTGACAAGTGGAAAAATTTTCAATAAAATACAGCGAAGTGTAGGAAAGAAGGGAAGTGAGAATACGGAGGAATTATCGAAAGCGCTGATGGAAGAGCTGAACTGTGAAACTGCTTTCACGATTCCGGTGTTTGGAGGTATTCCGGTTGCCGAATCGGTAGTAGTAACGTGGGTGATTATGGCAGTTCTTTTGGTAGCGGCATTTTTCTTAGGAAGAAATCTGCGTGTAGAGAACGTAGGAAAACGTCAGCTGGCAGTGGAAACCGTCGTTGGCGGATTGCATAACTTCTTTTACGATCTGCTTGGAGAGGAAGGAAAATGTTATATTCCTTATTTAATGACAGTAGGAGTTTACATTGCAATCGCTAATATGATCGGACTGTTTGGACTGAAATCCCCGACAAAGGATGTCGGTGTTACCGGTGCGCTTGCATTGATGAGCATTGTACTGATCGAGTATTCGGGAGTACGTGCAAAAGGAATGAAAGGTTTTCTGAAGAGTTTCGCCGAACCGATTCCAATTATGTTACCAATGAATATATTGGAGATATTTATCCGTCCATTATCATTGTGTATGCGACTTTTTGGTAACATTTTAGGGGCATTCGTCATTATGGAGCTGATCAAGATCGTGGCACCGCTTTTAGTGCCGGTTCCGCTCAGTCTGTATTTTGACTTGTTTGACGGATTTATTCAGGCATATGTATTTGTATTTTTAACATCCTTATTTATTAAGGAAAGCATCGAGTAGAAGTTAAAGCAAAATTAAAAACGAAAAAGGAGAATTTTATCATGACATCATTAATCGCTATTGGAGCAGGAATCGCAGCATTAACAGGTATTGGAGCAGGTATCGGTATCGGTCTTGCAACATCTAAGGCAACAGACGCTATCGCAAGACAGCCGGAAGCAGACGGAAAGATCACAAAAGCATTATTACTTGGTTGTGCACTTGCCGAAGGTACTGCAATTTTCGGTATGGTTGTTGCAATTTTAATTATCTTATTCTTAGGTTAAGGAAAGGGTCTGGTAGAGAATGCAATTATTAAGAATAGATTGGAACGTCGTCTTTACCATCATTAACCTGATCGTTCTGTATCTGGGACTTCGTAAGTTTTTAATTGGTCCTGTCACGAATGTTATGGAGCAGCGTAAGCAGATGATCGAAGGTCAGATCGCAGATGCCAACAAATTAAAGGCAGAAGCGGGAGACTTAAAGAAACAGTATGAGGGAATGCTTGCACAGGCGCATGAGGAATCTGCAGAACTGCTTGAGAAAACTCGTAAGAGTGCACAGGCAGAGTATGAGAACAGAATCAATGTGGCGGATGCGGAAGCAGAAAAGATCATCGAGAATGCCCATAAGACCGTGGAACTCGAACGTGACAAAACTGTGCAGGATCTTCAGTCACAGATTGCAGTTCTTGCAGTGGCAGCAGCAGGAAAAGTACTTGGTGAGGCAAGTACGAACGAGAATAACCGGTTACTGTATCAACAGTTTTTGACAAAAGCAGGTGGTGTGAATGACGCAGACAGCAAATAATTATGCAACGGTTCTCTTAGAACTTGGTGTGACAAGAGAAGCTGTTGATGAGACAAAAGAGATTCTTTCTCTGACCCAGGATCTGCCGAAGAGTTTAAAAAGCCCGGTTGTGTCAAAACAGGAGAAACATAAGCTGATCGACCGGATCTTTCCGGAATCAATGAAAAATTTTCTGAAGGTGGTTTGCGATTACGGTGAGGCAGATCTCCTTGAGGAAATTTTTGCCGCATATGATGTAGTGGAAGCGGAGAAAAATGGTATCCTTCAGGCAAAACTGGAGTATGTCTTAGAGCCGACAGAGGATGAAGTGGCACAGATGAAGGCATATCTTGCAAAGAAATATCAGAAAGATAAAGTTGCGCTTGCATTGGAAAAGAAGCCGGAACTGATCGGTGGATTTGTACTGCGGGTAGGAGATATAGAAGAAGATTACAGCATGAAAGGGCGCTTAAATCGGTTAGAGAGAAGATTAGCGTGGAGGTGATAACGTGGGTTCTATCAGTCAGAAGAGATTATATCTATCCTGAAAACAGAAATAGAGAACTATGACATGGTAAGCAAAGACCAGGAAGTCGGAACTGTCATCTGGGTCGGTGATGGTATCGCAACGATTTATGGTATTGAGCATGCGATGTATGGTGAGATCGTTATCTTTGAGAACGGTGTCCGCGGAATGGTACAGGATATCAAACGTGATCAGGTAGGCTGTATTATTTTTGGTAAAGACACAGAGATCAAAGAGGGAACGAAAGTAACCAGAACTAAGAAAAAAGCAGGTATTCCGGTAGGTGATGCTTACCTTGGAAGAATTATCAATGCCCTTGGAGCCCCGATCGATGGAAAAGGTGAGATCAAAGCAGATGATTACCGTGCCATCGAGCAGGAAGCACCGGGTATCGTAGACAGACAGTCCGTAAAACAGCCAATGGAGACAGGTATTCTTGCGATCGACTCCATGTTCCCAATCGGACGTGGACAGCGTGAGCTGATCATCGGTGACCGTCAGACCGGTAAAACATCGATCGCAGTAGATACCATCTTAAACCAGAAAGGCAAAGATGTTGTCTGCATTTACGTTGCAATCGGTCAGAAGGCATCTACGGTTGCAAAATTAGTGAATACACTGACAAAGAACGGTGCCATGGATTATTCCATCGTGCTTTCCTCGACAGCGAGTGAATCTGCATCCTTACAGTACATCGCTCCGTATGCAGGAACAGCACTTGCAGAGTACTTCATGTACAAAGGAAAAGATGTCCTGATCGTATATGATGATCTCTCCAAACATGCAGTGGCATACCGTGCACTGTCATTACTTTTAGAGCGTTCACCGGGACGTGAGGCATATCCGGGAGACGTATTCTATTTACATTCAAGATTATTAGAGCGTTCCAGTAAGTTAAGCGATGAATTAGGCGGAGGATCCATTACCGCATTGCCGATTATTGAGACACAGGCAGGCGATGTTTCCGCTTATATTCCTACGAACGTTATTTCTATTACAGACGGTCAGATTTTCTTAGAGAGTGATCTGTTCAACTCCGGTATGAGACCGGCGGTCAATGTAGGTCTTTCCGTATCCCGTGTAGGTGGTGCGGCACAGACAAAGGCAATGAAAAAAGCATCCGGTACGATTCGTATCGATCTGGCACAGTACCGTGAAATGGAAGTATTTACACAGTTCAGCTCTGATCTTGATGATATGACCAAAGAGCAGTTACAGTATGGTAAAGGACTGATGGAGCTCTTAAAACAGCCGCTCTGCCATCCGATGAGCCTCGCAGATCAGGTAATTACACTGGTTGCAGCAAACAAACGTCTGCTTTTGGATGTGGATATCAAACAGATGAAAGAGTTCCAGGGAAGATTACTGGATTTCTTTAAAATCGAGCATAAAGATGTCGTTGATGCCATCAACGAGAAAAAAGTGCTGGATGATGGGATTACAGAAAAGATCGTAGAGGCAGTCAAAGAATTTAAGAGCAGGTGATAGAGCATGGCAAATACCAAGGAAATTCAGAAACGAATGAAAAGTATTCAGGATACGATGAAGATCACGAGTGCCATGTATATGATTTCTTCTGCGAAGCTTAGAAGTGCTAAGCAGAAACTCGAAAATACAGAACCGTATTTCTATGCGTTACAGTCTGCAATCTCACGACTGCTCCGTCATATTCCGGATGCAAAGAGCCGGTATTTTGACCAGCGTGAAGAGATTCCGGACGACCAAAAACGCAGGGGCTACATTGTGATCACTGCGGATAAGGGACTGGCAGGTGCATATAACCATAACGTCATTAAAATGGCGCATGAACTGTTTGAGCAGGGTGAAAACAACAAACTGTTCGTCGTCGGAGAGCTTGGAAGACAGTATTTTACCAAGGAAGGGTTAGAGGTAGATACCGAGTTTAAATATACGGTGCAAAATCCTTCCCTGCACAGAGCCAGAGTTATCACAGAACGTATTCTGGAGTTATACAATAACAACGAATTGGATGAGGTATACATCATTTATACGAAAATGGAGAATTCATTTTCCATGGAAGCGGAAATGATGAAACTGCTTCCACTGGTAAAAGAGGATTTCATGGGGAAAGCTCCTGTTGATATTTATCAGGAGGAGATCAAGGCAGATACGACCATGCAGGATATTTTAGAGCATGTGGTGCCGAACTATGTCAACGGATTTATTTACGGTGCACTCGTGGAGTCATTTGCCAGTGAGCACAATTCACGAATGATGGCGATGCAGGCGGCAACAGACAGTGCAAAAGAGATGCTGCAGACTTTGTCCATTGAATACAATCGTGTGCGTCAGGCTGCGATTACCCAGCAGATCACAGAGGTAATCGGCGGTGCGAAGGCACAGAAGAAAAAGAAGAAAAAATAGGAAGGGGATGTGAAAGCGGAATGAAAACAGGAAAAATCGTGCAGGTCATGGGACCTGTAGTAGACGTTGAATTTGAAGATAATGACCTTCCGTTTATCAAAGATGCGCTTGAAGTAGACAACGGCGGAAAACGCTGTGTCATGGAAGTTGCACAGCACATCGGCAATAACACAGTACGTTGTATTATGTTAGCTGCCAGTGAGGGACTTCACAAGGACATGGAAGTTGTTGCTACGGGAAGCGGTATTACGGTTCCGGTCGGACAGGGCACATTGGGGCGTCTGTTCAATGTATTAGGAGATACCTTAGACGGCGGCAAGACTTTAGAGGGTGAGAAACACTGGTGTATCCACAGAGATCCGCCATCTTTCGAGGATCAGAGTCCGGTCGTTGAGGTACTTGAAACAGGAATCAAGGTCATCGACCTTTTAGCACCGTATGCAAAAGGTGGTAAGATCGGTCTGTTCGGTGGTGCCGGAGTTGGTAAAACGGTATTGATCCAGGAGCTGATCCGTAACATTGCAACCGAGCACGGCGGATATTCCATTTTTACCGGTGTCGGAGAGCGTTCAAGAGAGGGTAATGACCTCTGGTCCGAGATGAAAGAATCCGGCGTACTCGAAAAGACAGCCTTAGTGTTTGGTCAGATGAACGAGCCGCCAGGAGCACGTATGCGTGTTGCTGAGACAGGACTTACCATGGCAGAATATTTCCGTGATGAGGAGCATCAGAACGTGCTTTTATTCATTGATAATATTTTCCGTTTTACACAGGCTGGTTCTGAGGTATCCGCTCTGTTAGGACGTATGCCGTCAGCCGTTGGTTATCAGCCGACTTTAGCAACTGAGATGGGTGAATTACAGGAACGTATCGCATCAACCAAAAACGGTTCCGTTACTTCCGTACAGGCAGTCTATGTGCCTGCAGACGACTTAACTGACCCGGCGCCTGCAACGACATTCGCACATCTGGATGCAACGACCGTTCTTTCCAGAAAGATCGTAGAGCAGGGTATTTATCCGGCAGTTGATCCGTTGGAGTCAAACTCCCGTATCCTCGAGGAGGATGTTGTCGGAAAAGAGCATTATGAGACAGCAAGACGTGTTCAGGAGATCCTTCAGAAATACACAGAGTTACAGGATATCATTGCAATTCTTGGTATGGAAGAGCTTTCCGAGGAGGATAAACTTGTTGTTTACCGTGCAAGAAAGATCCAGAAGTTCTTATCCCAGCCGTTCCACGTTGCAGAGAACTTTACCGGTGTACCGGGCAAATATGTGCCGTTAAAAGACACCGTACGCGGATTTAAGGCGATCGTTGACGGTGAGATGGATGAATATCCGGAAGCTGCTTTCTTTAACGTAGGAACGATCGAGGATGTCATTGAGCGGGCAAAGACAATGGGTAATACCGGTTCCGCCAGCTAGGAGGGAGGAACATGAATACATTTAGCTTAAAAGTAATTGCCTGTGATAAGGTATTTTACGATGGAAGATGTGCACAGGTAGTCCTGCCGCTCCATGATGGTTTAAAGGCGATCCAGGCGCACCATGAAAATATGGTGTTTGCGTGGAGGTCGGAGAGATCCGTATCTTAGAGGAAAACGGAAACACGATCTACGGTGTTACGGGAACCGGGTTTGCGCAGATCATCAACAACCGTGCAACAGTCATTGTAGACACCTGTGAATCACCGGAGGAGATCGATGTAAGACGTGCGCAGGAAGCAAAAGAGCGTGCGGAAGAACAGCTCCGCCAGAAACAGAGCATTGAAGAGTATCATCGCTCCAAAGCCTCATTAGCGCGTGCTATGGCACGTCTTAAGGTGGGAAGCAAGGATCAGCGATCGGTTATTAATGACGGGCATCTGAAGGCAGACAGCCGGTTGGTTACTGATGGCGGACTTTCGAGGGCAGACAGCCGTATACTTCTTTGAACATACGGTTGAATACCTTATAGTTGATAAAACCGTGGCGTTCCATGATCTGTGTAATGCTGTCGCCGGTCTGCATGAGGTCAGAATAAATATGGGAAAGCCGTACCATGTTGACGTATTCTAAGAAGGTGAATCCCATGTTTTTCTTAAAGAAACGGCAGAAGTATTCCGGATTGAGTGCAAAACGGTCTGAGATATCCGAGAGGGAGAGCGGTTCCATATAATGCCTTTCCACATAAGTTATGATATCTTTCAGCCTTGTGAGCGTTTTGGTATCCTGCGAGACGGTACTCTGTGACTGTGGCAGGACGTAAGAAGTATAAAGTATATAAAGAAAATGATGAAGGTGGCTGCCAAATAAAAACTGGTAGCCATTTTTTTCATTTTTATATAAGTAACCCATGGTCAGTAAGTGATCCCGCATTTCGCAGAATACGGGGTCATTTTTATATTTTTCCGCAGAAAAGTATTCCTGAAAACGGATGGAGGCAAAACCGGGAAGCATCTGGTTAAAGAAGTCAAACGGGATCTGCAGCAGGTAGGTTTCCGTTCTGCCGATCGTGCGGGTGTAATGGATGTCACCGGAATTCACCAGAAAGATATCGCCTGTGTGCAGCAGGAAGGATTCCTCGCGGCAGATGACATGCATGGAACCGGAGGAGATGTATAAAATCTCAACGTGTGCGTGCCAGTGGCTGGGCACGAGCTGGTTGTCGGACTGGTAGATGTCGAAGTAGACGGGGAGTTTGGGTTTGGAGGTGATGATTTCGTGGGTGGTCATGGTGGTGGGGATTCCTTTCTTCTGGGGGAAATTGATTTGTGGCATGCGGGGGTTTTGGCGAGCCTTCCTGCGGTCTGTATGGCGCCGGAGTGTCCGGGTAAGGCTGAGCCGGTTACCGCTTTTTCGTGTTCCTAAGCGGGCACCTGAACAAAGTGGCGATTTCATGCTGCTCCCAGAACTCGCTTATTCGTTTATGGAAAGCCAAAAGTGCATTGAGCTCGGACAACTGTCCGCAGCATGACTTTTTGTTCATGTGCCCGCTAAGGAACACACAAAAAGCGGTAAGACGGCTCCACCTTACCCGGACACCCCGGCGCCGTACAGACCGCAGGGCATGTTGGAAAGCCTTCCGGAAAATATGTGCGGCAGTCCTTGTAAAATACGATAGGACTGATTCTGCCAACTTTGTTGTTAAGCTCATAATAAGTCAATATCGACCGAAATACAAGTCATTATCTGCCTTGAAATAAAAGTGTAAGGTAAGTATGATAGGAATATAAAGAATATAAGAAACGTAAGAGAGTTGCCGACAAAACGCGTCAATACCAAGAAGCCGTTGCAGGCAAAAATGCATCGAAACCAAGAAGCCGTTGCCGACAAAACGCATCAATACGCTGAAAGCGCTGCATGCAAAACTCCCCAACAACCTGCATCTGTTGCGAGGGATATACAGATTTATAAGAAGGTGCTGGGGAGCCGTCGGTCCTTAGCGACCGTATTTTGGTCGCTTAGTACCGCTACGAGCGACACGCAGCGAGAGCGTGCCTTCGTTAAATCTGTGTATGCCTCACAACATTCACAGCCTAAAGAGGAGTTTTGCCTCCAACGCTCACAGCCTAAAGAGGAGTTTTGTCCCAACATTCACAGCCTTCGGAAGAGTTTTGCCTCCAACGCCCACCAACCAAATATTTCAAAAAGGAGCCCACAATCATGGAAAAATGGCAAAGATCACTTTATCAACCAACCTCCCTCTCGGAGCTGACGGCACCAAAGTCACCGCCTCAAAAGCACACATCACCCTGTCAAAAGAAGCCGCCAAAGAAGGCATGGTTCTTCTAAAGAACAATGAAAGCCTTCTCCCATTTCAGGCAGGCACCAAACTCGCCCTGTTTGGAAAAGGCAGTTTTGACTATGTCAAGGGTGGTGGCGGAAGCGGAGATGTAACCGTTGCTTATACGACAAATTTGTATGAGGGATTCAAGAAGCTGCCGGAAAAAGTAGAAGTGTATGAGCACTCTCTGATTATTACCGTAAAGAGGTAGAAAAACAGTACGAGGCAGGAGCAGAACCAGGAATGACAGTAGAGCCTGCGTTTCCGGAAGAAACTGCAAAAAAAGCGAGAGCGTACACGGACACGGCAGTGATCTGCATCAGCCGTTTTTCCGGGGAAGGCTGGGACAGAAAGAGTTCTTATGATAAGGAGATGGATGAGTCGGTACAGACAGATCCGCTGCTGGAAAAGGCAGAGCGCATTTTTCCGGACGGAGACTTTTACCTGACGAAGGAAGAGAGCGCGATGGTGGAACAGGTGCAGCAGTTGTTCCCGAAGGTGGCAGTCGTTATGAATGTCGGCGGCATGGTCGATACGGACTGGTTTGCAGAAAATGAAAAAAATTCAGGCGGTGCTGATGGCATGGCAGGGGGGTATGGAAGGCGGAAGCGCAGCAGCAGAGCTTCTGTGCGGCGTCGGCAGTCCATCCGGAAAACTTTCCGACACATTTGCAAAGAAACTGGAAGACTATCCGTCATCGGAGACATTCCATGAATCGGTAAAATATGTCGATTATAAAGAAGATATCTACGTCGGCTACCGCTATTTTGAGACAATACCGGGGGCTGATAAAGCCGTCAATTATCCGTTTGGCTACGGTCTTTCCTACACGACTTTCGAGCGTGCGTTAGTATCTGCGGAAGAAAAACAGGGTGTGATCCGCGTGCGTGTCAATGTGACCAACACCGGAAAATATCCGGGAAAAGAAGTCATGCAGTTATATGCGCAGGCACCGCAGGGCGTACTTGGAAAGGCAAAGAGAGTCCTTGCAGCATTTGAAAAAACACGACTGTTAGCACAGGGAGAAACACAGCTTCTGACGTTAGAGGCACCGGTGCACAGCTTGCATCCTATGATGATCTGGGAAAAATTCAGAAATCTGCCTATGTGCTGGAAAAAGGTAAGTATCAGTTTTATCTTGGCACGTCCGTGCGGGAAACAGAGCAGGTATTTTGTTTTACAATGCCAGAGGATACCGTAACAGAGCAGCTTACCGCAAAACTGGTTCCGACTTCACTTGCGGAGCGCATGCTCTCCGATGGAAGTTTTGAAAAACTGCCGCAGTCCGAACCGAATGATCCGGATTACTCCGCAATCAAACGTGTTCCGAGGGAGGAAAGCGATGGATTTTCACCGGCTGTCCGCGCACTGCCGGGACATCAGATCTGGTCACAGCCGTATAAGAAAGACGCACATATTTTTATGGAAGTTGCAGAAGGAAAGATCACGCTGGATGAATTTGTGACACAGATGACGGATGAGGAACTTGCGCATATTTTAGGCGGACAGCCGAATACCGGTGTGGCAAATACATTTGGATTTGGAAATATGCCGGAGTATGGAATCCCGAATATTATGACGGCGGACGGACCTGCCGGACTCCGCATTGAGAAAAAATGCGGCGTAGTTACGACGGCGTGGCCGTGTGCGACACTTTTAGCATGTACCTGGAACCCGGATGTGGTATATCAGGTCGGTGCAGCAGGTGCCGCTGAGGTGAAGGAAAATAACATTGCCGTCTGGCTGACGCCTGCAGTCAATATCCACAGAAGTCCGCTCTGCGGAAGAAACTTCGAGTATTATTCCGAAGACCCGTATCTGACCGGAAAAATGGCATCTGCAATGGTAAAGGGAATCCAGTCAAAACATATTGCCGCGACAGTCAAACATTTTGCATGCAACAATAAGGAGACAAACCGTAAGGAAAGCGATTCCAGAGTGTCCGAGCGGGCAGCAAGGGAGATTTATTTAAAGGCGTTTGAGATTATCGTAAAAGAGGCAGATCCGTGGTGCATTATGTCATCTTACAATATCGTAAACGGACACAGAACTTCTGAAAACCGTGAGCTTTTAGAGGACATCTTAAGAGGTGAGTGGAATTATCAGGGAATGGTCACGACCGACTGGTGGACAAGCGGTGAGCATTATAAAGAAGTAAAAGCGGGAAATGACATCAAGATGGCATGTGGATTCCCGGAGAGTCTGCTCCGTGCAAAAGAAGCAGGAGTGCTGACAAGAGAAGAGATGGAGATCTGCGCAAAGCGTATTTTAGGATTAATACTGAAAATCGACTGAGATCAGACGAAAAACAATCATAGACAAAAACAATGACAGGCTAAAAAGATAACAACAGATATATAGTGTGAAAAATAAGATTTTTCACACTAAAGATTTGTGCTTACGCACAAACTTGAGATGCAAATGAAAACGTTGTTTTCATTGAAAGACAGCGCAAGAATGGAGATTAAAATGGAGGATTATCATGGGTAACAGTGGAATCGGTGTTCCGCTGCCGGAACTGGCAGCATACTGCAGAGAGGCAGCAGCAGAGGGAGCCGTGCTTTTAAAGAATGAGGGGCATATGCTTCCGGTCAAAAAGGATGAGACAGTTTCTATTTTCGGGAGAAGTCAGATCGAATATTACCGGAGCGGAACCGGTTCAGGCGGGGCGGTCAATGTGCCGTATGTCAAAAATATTTTAGACGGAATCAAAGAAAATAATGCTTTTCCTGTAAATGAGGATCTGGTAGAAACCTATAAAGAATGGTTAAAGGAGCATCCGTTTGACAATGGAGGCGGTGGATGGGCGGCAGAGCCGTGGCATCAGGAAGAGATGGAGATCACCGACGAGATCGCACGCCGCGCAGCAGAAAAGTCTGAAAAAGCTATTTTTCTGATCGGAAGAACTGCCGGTGAGGATAAAGATTACGAGGACACGGAAGGCAGTTATCTTCTGACAAAACGGGAGAAAGAAAATCTTCGTGTTGTAACAAAATATTTTAACGAAGTGGCAGTGCTTTTAAATGTGTCTAACATCATTGATATGAGCTGGACGAAAGATGCAGCATATCAGGATCACATCAAAGCGATTCTTTACATCTGGCAGGGTGGTATGGAAGGCGCGAACGCCGTTGCAGATCTGTTATCGGGCAGAGTGACACCATCCGGAAAACTGACGGATACGATCGCGGAGAAACTTTCTGATTACCCGGCAGCAGACCATTTTGGAAGTAAGACAGAAAATATTTATGCGGAAGATATCTATGTCGGCTACCGTTATTTTGAGACATTCGCACCGGAAAAAGTAATGTATGAGTTTGGTTTCGGTTTATCTTATACGGAATTTTCCATGGAGACGGTAAAAGCGGAGAGTACAGGAAATGGAAAAGATGCAAAGATCGCACTCAGTATCCGTGTGAAAAATACCGGGGAAGCAGCCGGAAAAGAGGCTGCACAGGTTTATGTGTCCGCCCCACAGGGACAGCTTGGAAAACCGGCAAAGGTATTGTGCGGATTTGCAAAGACAAAACTGCTTGCTCCGGGCGAGGAGGAAGTACTTGAACTTACCATTCCGGTAAGCCGGTTTGCTTCCTATGACGACAGCGGTGTGACTGGTCATAAGTCCTGCTATGTCTTAGAGGAAGGTCTGTATAAGATCTATGTTGGAAACAGCGTCAGATGCACAGAAAAAGCCAATGTGGACGGAAAAGGCGGTTATGAGGTTTCTTCCTGTATCGTCACAGAGGAGTTGGAGGAGGCGCTTGCGCCGACAAAAGAATTTTTGCGTCTTAAGACAGGCAGACAAAAGGAGGACGGGGTGTTTGCCCGTGCATATGAAAAAGCACCACAGCAGATGGTTGATCTGGCAGAGCGGATCAAAAGCCGTCTGCCAAAAGAACTGCCACAGACCGGAAATAAAGGAATTACCTTACAGGCGGTTGCAGAGAATATCAAAAATGGCAGCAGTGTGGAAGAAGAATTGGACGCATTTGTAGCACAGTTTACCAACGAGGAGTTAGCCGTGATCGTCCGCGGCGAGGGAATGAGCAGCCCGAAGGTAACACCGGGTACAGCATCCGCATTTGGCGGTGTCAGCGACAGCCTGCATGGTTATGGTATCCCGATTGCCTGCGCATCCGATGGCCCGTCCGGCATCCGTATGGAGAGCGGATTAAAGGCAACACAGCTCCCGATCGGAACACTCCTTGCATGTTCCTTTAATATTCCAATGATGGAAGAATTATATCAGATGGAAGGCAGGGAATTAGTTGGAAACGAGATCGACACCCTGCTTGGACCGGGGATCAATATCCACCGCTATCCATTAAATGGACGTAACTTTGAGTATTTCAGTGAAGATCCGCTTGTGACAGGACAGTTTGCGGCGGCAATGACAAGGGGAATCCGAAGTGCCGGTTCTTCTGCGACCGTGAAACATTTTGCAGCGAATAATCAGGAGACGGAAAGACATAATGTAAACTCCGTTGTATCTGAGCGGGCACTCCGTGAAATCTATCTGAAAGGCTTTGAGATTGCGTGAAAGAGGGAAATGCAAATTCGATCATGACCTCTTACAACCCGGTCAACGGACACTGGACGGCATCCAATTATGACTTAAATACGACGATCCTGCGTGGTGAGTGGGGATATCAGGGAATTGTTATGACAGACTGGTGGGCAAAGATGAATGACGTTGTAAACGGCGGGGAGGCAGACCGCAGATACACCTCATTCATGGTTCGTGCACAGAATGACTTATACATGGTAGTCAACAATAATGGTGCTGCCATCAACGCAGCGGGCGATGATACCGTAGAAGCGCTGGAGGCGGGAAAACTCACTGTTGGAGAGTTACAGCGCTGTGCGAAAAACATCTGCCGTTTCCTGCTTGGAACACCTGTGATGAAACGCCCGTTAAAAGATTTTGATCCACTGCTTACAGTTACTGCAAAAGAAGCAGTAAATACAGACGAAAAGCAGGTCTGTGCACTGCAGAGCGGAAACCGGATCGAGGCAGGAAAGTTTGAAAACACAGTCCTTTATGTGGAAAAAGAAAGCATTTTAAACGTTAATGCACATTTCTGTTTCCCGGTGGAAGGATTAGCACAGGGAGCTGCCAATCTGTATCTGAATGGAGAACTGATGGCAACCGTCCAGACAGGTGGAACCGGAGAGCGTTTCCTGACACAGCGGATGTGCCGTGTGAAATTTATGCCGGGGTATTATGAACTGAAAGCAGAGTATGTGACACCGGAACTGAAGTTGGACTGGATTGAGTTAGAGTAAAATTTATTATCTGAATTTATAAAGTAAAAGTATACAATTTTAATCTCATAAAACAACTTAAAAAAGCAAAAATTAAGTAAAAACTCTGAAAATTTACAAACTAATATAAGCTTAATTGACAATGTTTTTTAAAGTAACATATAATTAAAAGACAAAGTGCATAAAGCTAATAAATGTATTGGAGGTAAGTTTATGAGAAAACGTTTTATGGGAAAACGACTTGCAGCCGCTCTTTTAGCGGCTGCAGTTGCGTTTTCAAGCGGCAATTTTGCAGGGGGATACGAGTATGTCTATGCGGCAGAAGCGAGTGTGTTTTATACCGGGACAAACACAGTAACAAAAGACAAACTGGATCTTGCAACAGAGGATTGGGATAATCCGCCAATGATCACTTATGATGAAAGTATTGCAGATTGTGTGACAACGAAAGATTTCACAATGAAGGCAGATATTACACTGGATGATGAGGCGTACGCATCATTGGGTACCGGGGAAAGTTACTTAAAGGTTCAGGGTATCGTGAAGCTGGGAAGTGAGTGGACATGGACAGACAGTCAGGATATCCCGTATTTACAGCAGAGCAGTTTTTCAGAAGATACACATAAAACAACGATTACGATCAAGTTTGAGGATAAGGATGCAGATGATTTAAAAGGTGTATATTTCCGACTGATTGGTCAGGGCTTTTCAGGAACATGTACATTTTCCAATGTTACATTAAGCGGTGTGGCAGAAGCGCAGCCGGAACTGCCTGCAAAAGATCCGAGTGTGATCGATGATTTTGAATCTGCAGAGACAGGAAGCAGTGCAGGCTGGGAGCAGGAAGGCGGCTGGCAGTACGACAATGCGGTAGGAATCAGTGTAGCTGAATTTCAGGGAAGCAAAATGTTAAAGGCAGATCTCGATTATACCGGTTGTGAAGGTTTTACATGGAGTGAGGCAAAGATTAAAAAGTCGTTTGCAGAAGGACTCGATGTATCGGCTTATAATGTTTTAAGCTATGAAATGATCTATCCGGAAGCTTTTGACGGTTCTTTTAAGGCAAAGATTTTTGCAAAAAACGGAGCAGATGATGTGGAGATCATCAACAAAGAAGCAAAGATCGAAACGTCAGATCTCGGTGACGGATATAAGAAAGCAGTGGTCACTGTCAAATTCTCACCAAACACTGCAAAGATCACGGATCTGATGATTGGAACAGTTGGTGTGAGCACTGCCTTTTTGGGAAGCGTATATCTGGATAACCTGACTTTATCCCAGTATAATGCAGCGGGCGATTATACGGAGATCACAGAGACGGCAGGAGAGGCTGTGCTTGCAGATACGTCCAGTATGCCGGAAGAAGTAACACTTTCGGATGTGAATGCATCAGGTTCAGCAAAAGCGTTATATGCATATTTAAAAGGACTGGATGCTGCTGACCAGGTATTATTCGGACATCAGAATGACACAAGCAAGCATGTTTCAACCAGAGACGGTGTCTATTCGGATACAAAGGACGTGACCGGAAGTATTAGTGGTCTGGTCGGAATCGATTCGCTGGCACTGACAGGCGTGGAACTTGGAATTGATAACGTAGATGATGCAGTTCAGAAATCTATCGAGATCAGCAAGGCAGCAGCTGCAGAGGGTGCAATCATTACATTATCCACCATATGCCGAATATGAGCAATGAAAAAATCATTGCAACACCGGATGCGGCGAGAAAATATGATTTTTCACAGTGTGATTTTTCGGAGGCAAAAGACCTGAGCAATAACTGCTCCGCAGAAGTACTTCCGGGTGGAAAATACAATGCGCAGTTTACAACCTATCTTGATATCATTGCAGATTACGCAAACGGACTTGGCGATATTCCTGTTTTATTCCGTCCATTCCATGAAAATACAGGCGGATGGTTCTGGTGGGGTGCTGCGACAACCGATAAAGAGACATACCGTGCGCTGTTCCAGTACACACAGGATTATCTGGCATCAAAGGGAGTACACAACTTTATTTATGTATATTCCCCAAATGGTCCGTTAACTTCAGAGGAAGAGTATATGGACCGCTATCCGGGCGATGACTGTGTGGATATCGTTGCATTTGATTACTATGATGATTACAATACTTATCCGGCAGAATATTCCGGCGAGTTTGTGGACAATTTAAAGAAAACCTGTCAGGTGGTAAAGAATATTGCAGACGCAAAAGGAAAAGTAGCTGCAATTTCCGAAACCGGTGTAAGGGTGATGAAAGCCGATGGATCGGATAATGAAGGAATTTTAGTAAAAGGAAATCCGATCGCAGGACACAACTGGTACAAACAGGTTAATCAGGTGGCAGTTGACACCGGAATGCCGTACTTCTTACTGTGGGCAAATTTTGGAGACACCAACTTTTATGTCCCATATAAATATGATGATACCCACGGACAGGAACTGATCAACGAGTTTATTGAATTCTACAATGAAAAATCTTCTGTTTTTGCGAATGGAACAAACTTTTACGGAAATGCAGACCAGAAAGAAGTAAGAAATGTAAATCAGGGAAATGCAGCAGGTTATTTTGCCAATGTTTTCTCTAAGATGGCAATCACAAGTGCATTTACTTTAAAAGCAAATGTGAGAAATGCACAGAGTGTAAGTTTTGTGCTGACAAACCCGGATACAAATACAGAAAAAACGATCACGGCAGAGAAAACGGAAGAATCCGGTGCTTACGAAGGTGCGCTGTCTGCGGATATTCTGAGTGCACTTGGAACAACGGATACCGGTAAGATCAGCCTTGTGGCAGATGGCAAAACACTTGTGACTGTTTCCTATATCAGTTTTGGAAAAGAAAAGGAAACACTTGCAAAGAATGTCATTGAAAATTTTGAATTATACTATGATGACAATGACTACCTGAATGGAACTTTTACAGAAAATTCAGCAGCAAACTGCAGTTCTTCCTTTGTATTAGATAAGGATCATAAAGCAGAAGGTGTTTACGGAGGTGCATTTACTTATCAGCTTAAGACGAGTGGACCGGAAGTATGGACCGGACGTATGAAAGGTTTAAGCACAAACGATTACAGCGAATACAATGCGGTCAGCATGTGGGTAAAACCGGATGGAAAAGGACAGAAACTGGTAGTTCAGCTTGTTTCCGGCGGAGAGGATTTCGAAGTATTTCTGACTGACTTTGTAAAGACGACAGAGGCAAAATATGTTACGATCCCATTTAACAAATTAAAGGGTAAACAGAATGGAACTTTTGATCCAAAGAATGTTACGAAGTTTGCAATCTGGTGTAACAGCATTTCAGAAGACGGAAATGGGGTTGATATCCAGTCGAAAATTGTTTTTGATGATATCCGCTTTGTAAATGTGGATGAATCAAAGTTAAATGTGACAGAAGGTGGATATGTACTGACAGATCAGTCACTCGTGTCCGGAGGACAGAAACCGGGAGATACGGAGAAACCGGGAGATACAGAGAAACCGGGAGATACAGAAAAACCGGGAGATACAGAAAAACCGGGAAATACAGAGAAACCGGGAGATACAGAGAAACCGGGTAATACAGATAAAACGACAGTTGCAAAGGTTTCCGGCTTCAAACAGTCCAGGGCAACGGAGACTTCCATCCGCTTAACATGGAAAAAAGTAAAGAAAGCAGATGGTTATCAGGTATACCGTTATAACAAATCAACGAAAAAATATCAGAAGGTTGCAACGGTAAAAACTAATACCTATACGGATAAAAAGCTCAAAACAGCAACGGTTTATCAGTATAAAGTGCGTGCATACAGGAAAAGCGGTAAAAAGACGGTAACCGGAAAGTACTCCAATGTGATCAAGGCTGCGACCAGCCCGCAGAAGGTGACTGCGGTTAAGGCAAAACGTGTGAAGTCCAAGGTAAAATTAACCTGGAAGAAGGTAAAAGGTGCAGATGGATACGAGATCTACCGTGCAACATCCAAAAAAGGAAAATATCAAAAGATAAAGACGCTGAAAAAGGGCACTATTGTTTCTTACACAGACGGCAAAGCGAAGAAAGGAAAAACATATTACTATAAAGTAAGAGCCGTAAAAAATGCCGGAAAAACATCGGTGAAAGGAACTGCTTCAAATGCAGTGCGCTGTGGAAAATAAAAAGATTTATCATAATAATGATTATCTGGAGCGTAGATAAGGCTGACAGCAAAAATCCGTGCGGATCAAAACTGATCCTGCACGGATTTTTTACTTATTCATGACAACAGGTTTCCTGTGAGGCGGTCTATTGTTTAGTTCAACATATTTAAGAACTGTGTGATCCTTGGAATGTTACTCTGCTCAAGTTCGGTGTAAGTTCCCTCTTTTAAGATTTTTCCCTCATCGAAGAAAACAACTTTATCTGCCACTTCTCTTGCGAAAGACATCTTGTGTGTAATGATCACGATGGTCTGTTTCTCGTCAACCAGTCTGCGGATGATATTTAAAACTTCCACTTCAAGTTCCGGGTCTAAGGCGCTGGTAGGCTCATCAAAAAGAAGTAGTTCCGGTTTCATGGCGAGTGCCTTGCGATGGCGATTCTCTGCTGCTGGCCGCCGGAGAGCTGTCCCGGATAAGCGTCGCGCTTATCGGATAAACCGACTTTCTCTAAAAGAGATAACGCTTCTTTTTCGCATTCACTTCGGTCTTTCTTTAAGACGGTGATAGGACCTTCCATAATATTTTCCAGCACCGTTTTGTGAGGAAAAAGCTGAAAGTTCTGGAATACCATACCGGTTTTCATGCGGATATTGCGAATCTCGTTACTGCTGTATTTTACTTTCTGTCCTTCATGAAAGGTCATAGAGGAACCGTTTACATTCACGGTGCCGCTGTCCGGGATTTCAAGCAGATTGATACAGCGTAACAGTGTTGTCTTACCGGAACCGGATGGTCCGATCAGAACGGTGGTTTTATTTTTGGGGATCTCTAAGGAGACACCTTTTAAGATCTGGTTATTGTCAAATGATTTATAAATGTTATCCAAAGAATACATATGCTACCTCTACTTTCCGACACGCAGTTTTTTCTCGATCCATTTCTGCAGTCCGGTCAACAGCGTACAGAAAAGAAGGTAAATGAGTGCAACTTCGATATAGATCCAAAGGTATTCGAGTGAGCTTGCTGCGGCTTCCTGTGCTTTACGGAACATCTCACCGATCATGATCGTAGATGCAAGGGAAGTATCCTTGACAAGACCGATAAAGGTGTTAAAAAGCGGTGGTATGGATACGGTAGCAGCCTGCGGAATGATGATACGGCGGAATGTCTGCTGGTAACTCATTCCGAGGGAATAGCCTGCCTCCCACTGACCTTTATTGATGGAAAGGATTGCCGCGCGGATCGTCTCTGCGGAGTAGGCACCTACATTTAAGGAGAGTGCCGAGATACAGGCAACCCACTTGTTGATGCCAAGGGGATTACAGATACCCCAGTACATGATAAATAACTGTACCAGCAGAGGGGTTCCGCGGAATACCCAGATATAGATTCCGGCGATCTGTTTTAATACCGGTATTTTGTTGATAATAAAAAGTGCACACAGCACGGCAATGATGACGCCGATCGCAAAGGATACGAGCGTCAGGGGAATCGTGTAAAGCAGGCCCTGTCTTAGCATTGGCCAGAATGCATTTTTCATCAGTTCCGCTTGTCTTGCTGTAATAATACCCGCTGTCAGGTATGCATATGATCCCATGATTTTTCTCCTGTAACAAAATTATGGCTGTGATACGTCCATGCCAAAATATTTTTCGGAAATTTCTTTGACGGTTCCGTCCGCTAATAATTCATCAATGGCAGAATTGAGTTTTTCAATCAGCTCGTCATTGCCTTTTTTCACCATAATGGCACTGGAATTGACATTATCAGATTCAGCAACGATCTTGGTGGAGTCCTCGCCGCCTTTCTGCTGTTTCCAGTATGCGTAAGTTAATTCGTCGTTGATCGCACAATCGGCTTCCCCACTTAATACACATTCCATGGCAAGTGCAAATTTATCCTGTCCGACGATCTCTGCGCCGTAGCTTCTTGCAATATCGCTGAAGTTTGAGGTAAGACCTTCTGCAGCTTTTTTACCATTGATGTCTTCGAAGGAATTGATATCAGTATTGTCAGCAGCTACGATCAGCACTGGTTTGGAATAAATGTAAGGGGTGGAAAAATCGAATTTTTCTTTTCTCTCATCTGTGATCGTAACCTGGTTCATGACAACGTCAAAGTTGCCGGCATCAAGTGCAGCAGTGATGGAATCCCACTCTGTCTCAACAAACTGGACATCATAGCCCATTTTTTCACCGATCGCATTTGCCATATCAACCTCAAAACCGGTTAAAGTACCGTTTTCATCATGGTATGTATATGGAGCATAAGTTCCTTCCATGCCGACGGTCAGTACAGGTTTTGTGGCAGAATCATCAGAACCTGTGGATTCGGTTGAAGTTTCAGCTGTGTTCTGTGTATTGTCAGCTGTATTATTTGCAGAATTATCAGCTGTATTGCTGTTAGAACCGCATGCTGCCATTCCTGTTGCTAAAACGGCTGTCAGTAAAATTGAAATCACTTTTTTCTTCATAAAACTTGTCCCTTTCCTTTTTTCATAATCTCCATCTTGTTTTCTTAATTCATACTATTCTGATATGATTTAGAAAAGATTATACTTTTATCAGATAATGATGTCAAGTGATTTGCAAAGAAAACATTTTTGTTTGTAAAAAAATACGGTAACAACCTTGCTATACAGGAGAAATGAAGTTATTCCTGTATCGGAGAAAGAAAGTTTTTCAGTTCTTCAATCGGGATTGGTTTTGAAAATTTGAATCCCTGCAGATAGTCCGCGTGACTGTTCACACAGATGGTCTCCTGCTCATCGGTTTCCACACCTCATAGAGTACTTTGTACCCGAGTTTTTTAAAAGCAGTTGGAAAAGTAGTTCAGGATAAACTGGGAATTTTCATCCTTATTTGCCATCAGAAGAAGGCTGCGGTCAAATTTTACAACATCCAGTTTTAAGCTAAGAATCCGGTCAAAATTAGAATATCCGGTTCCAAAATCGTCGAGGTAAGTACATACACCGAGGGATTTAAACTGCATTACACGGTCAAGAACGAGTTCGTATTCGGTATCGTTGCGGCTCTCGGTCAGTTCCACTGCGATGGTATGAAAATCAACACCGTTTCTTTCTACGATCTGCCGGAACTCTTCCATAAAATTTTTGCTGGAGAGCTCTGAAATGGAAAAATTTACGGAAACACGGGAGAGCTGGTAACCTTCATCCTGAAATTCCCGGATCGCACGGCAGGTCTTATTTAAAATGATCATGCTTAATTTATGGATATAGCCATTCTTTTCAGCGAGCGGAATAAACCGGTTTGGATATACCATGCCGGTGTCCTTCAGGTTCAGACGCATCAGTGCTTCTGCGGTGTCATAATTGCCGGCATTTACGTTGCGGACCGGCTGGCAGTATACAAGAACTCTTTCGTCATCAAGGGAACCGTTTTCTGCAATATCTTTTAACTGCGCCGAGAGATATTTCATATCATGAAAACTTTTATAATCGGCGGTGTCGCAGGAGCGGAAATTATTTAGTTCCATCGGTCTGCAAAGAAGTTAAAAAGTTCGTAAAACTGCTCTAAGTTTTCACAGAAATCCAGATGATTGAACATAACGATCTTATAAGGCAGTTTATAAGTTTCAAAATGGCGTTTAAAGTCATTCTGGATCATATCCTGTGCGATTTTATCTGCATTCCGGATGTCACTGACATCAATTGCAAGAACAAAAAAATCTGTAGATGGGTGGAAGAGGAGTCCGTTTTTAAAGTAGCCGTTCCAGAAGTTGAAAAAAAGTTTGCCAAGCTCATCCGGCATCACATATTCGGAATCAGTGTCGAAACGGAGACACATATAATAAGTAGAAATTTGAATTGACGCCTGCTGGTTTAAATATTCGTTTAGGGAATCTGCATTCAGGGCCCCTGTCTTGATACTGTAAGAACTTCCATGTACCATATAAAGGATTACCATGATCGGCAGGAGAAAGGTGATGGCAAGGAAGGTATTGCTGCCAAAATAGTTTTCTGCACAGACGAGAAAAACACAGATGAACTGTACGATCACGAGCATATGGAATAAACTTGTTGGAATGCGTTTATGATAGTAAAGTAACAGGAAAAAAATAAACACCATATAAATCCCGTAAGCAATCGTAAACGGTTTTAAATAAAGGTTATCATGCCATGCACCTGAGCTGTCCCGGTAGAAACTGTAACCCAATACAGGTGACAGTGCATCCACAACGGCAAAAATGATATATAAGGAATATAGGAAAATATTCATGATATGTCCTGTTTTTCCCGGAATACCAATCAAAATCTTTAAATAAGCCGCATACAGACAAAAAATGAGCAGCAGGCTTGAATGATATATTGCACGCAGAATACATAAAGTGGTATCACTGTCGAAATACAGTACAGTATAGTAAAAGCAGGAATTGCTGAAGGCTGCAATCAGCAAAAGCGCGATGCAGGTGCGAAAAAGCAGAAAAAGTCTGCTGCGGCGGATAAATGTCTCCCGGAGAAGCAGTAAAAGTAATATACATAAGATCACGAGAATCATATCTACAGCGGGAGTGTACCCGTTGATCAAAAAAGCGTTGGATAATATTTTGGGTTGCAGATTCATAATTTCATTCCCCTGTAATCAGATTAAAAGTAATTTAGCCGAACAAAAATTATACCATAATATGGGAAAAATGTCACGGGATCGCACATGTTAATGTTGACCAAAATGACAGTATGAATGTCGAAAAAATATCACAAAAATGCATGCTCAGGTTGACGTTAAGACAGCAAAGTTATAAAATAAAAAGCGCAACCGATTGCGCTATATTGGAGAGAAAGAATGTTGCTGAAGCAGTCAGCTGCAGGTACCTTAAGAATATAGAGAAATCGTGGAAAAAAGAGCAAATTTATGGAGGGGAGTGTGAAAAAATTTTTTCACACACAGAAAAGGTGAACATTATGAAAAAACAGGTTTACAGAAAACTACTGGCGGCATGTGTCAGCGTAAGTCTTGGAACTGTTCTTCTGGCAGGATGTGGGGATTCTGCCGGAACGACAGGGACAAAGACAGAAGACGTTTCTTTAACAACAGAAGCACAGAATGAAGCCCGGACAGCGGATGTATCAGAGGCACAGCAGGAATCAGAAACACAGACAGAAGTACAGGAGAACAATACATCGGAAGATGTGGTTGAGCCGGTGGGAGAAGTTACAACATTCACGCTGCCGGACGGACCGGAGGAGTCTGATATTTTTGTGCAACCGGTTGCGGATATTTCGGATGACTTTATCCGGGGAATGGATGCATCCGCGGTTCTTTCTGTGGAAAACAGTGGGGCTGTGTATTATGGCTACGATGGAAAAGAGCAGGATGTGTTTGAGACACTTGCGCAGTCCGGAGTCAATTATATCCGCCTGCGTGTATGGAATGATCCGTATGACAAGAACGGCAATGGCTATGGCGGCGGAAACAATGATCTGACGACTGCCATGAAACTTGGTGTGCGTGCAGCCAGATACGGAATGAAGGTCTGCATTGATTTTCACTATTCAGATTTCTGGGCAGATCCGAAAAGACAGCATGCACCGAAGGCATGGGAAGGTATGACAGTCGATGAAAAGAGTGATGCACTCTATGATTATACGACAGAGAGCCTTGGAAAGCTGTTAGATGCCGGTGTGGATGTCGGGATGGTGCAGATCGGAAATGAGATCAATAACGGTATGTCCGGGGAAACAGATGTGGATGCCGTGATGCAGCTTTTAAATTCCGGAAGTAAGGCAGTGAGAGAAGTGGCAGAGTCTTATGGAAAAGACATTAAAGTTGCCGTACATTATACGAACATTGAGGATAATGACCAGATCGATACGATGGCAGCAAATTTAAAAGATGCCGGTGTGGACTATGATATGTTTGGTCTTTCCTTTTATCCGTTCTGGGACGGAACCAATGAAAATATGCAGAACGTAGCAAAACTGATCGAGGATAAGTACGGAAAAGAAGTATATATTGCAGAGACTTCTTACTGTTATACATCTGAGGATGGAGACGGTTTTGGCAACAGCCTGAAAGGAACCGATGACCTGACAGACGGTTACGGTGCAACGGTACAGAGTCAGGCAACAGTGATCCGTGATATCTGTGCAGCCGCAAATGAGGCCGGAGTGGAAGGTGTCTTTTACTGGGAAGGCACATGGATCCCTGTCGGATCAGCCGATGCGGATAATTCCGCTCTGTGGGAGAAATACGGAAGCGGTTGGGCAAGCAGTTATTCGGCTGAGTATGACCCGGATGATGCAGGGTTATACTATGGGGCTGTTCCTGGGACAATCAGGCAATGTTTGATTTTACCGGACACCCACTGGCTTCTTTGAATGTATTTAAGTATTTAAAATATGGCGCAACAGCGCCGCTTGCAGTTGACTATATCCCGGATGTTTACGTCTCCTGCAATGTAGGCGAAGATCTGGTTCTGCCGGAGAGTATTGATGTTGTATACAATGACCGTTCACAGAATAAAAAACAATCTGTAAGCTGGAATGAGACACAGATGAAGGCAATCGATACCACGAAAGTCGGCAGTTATGAGATCGAAGGGACATTGGAAGATGGAACCACTGTTACCGCACATGTGGAAGTGGAAATGGTAAATTATGCGGTCAATCCAGGTTTTGAAGATAAAAACCGTTCAATGTGGAAGTCTCTTATGAAGGGGAAGCCGATCCGACTGATTATCAGGTAAAAGCGGATGATGCACATTCCGGTGAGACCGCATTTCACTTCTGGTCCGGGGATTCGGATATGGAATTTTCCATTGAGCAGGAAGTGACCGGTCTGGAGAATGGAACGTATCAGTGTCTGTATTTTCACAGGGCGGTGATATGTCATCGGATGCGTCCATGGAACTGTATGCAGTGACTGCAGATGGCGGGCAGACGGCTCCGTTTATGCTGACCACCTACAATGACTGGCAGAATCCGACGATCAGGGAGATTAAGGTTACGGATGGAACGGTTAAGATCGGGGTACGGTTTCAGTGTAACGTGGGCAGCTGGGGAACAGTGGATGATTTCACACTGAACCGGATTTCGGACTGATAGCTGGTATCGCTGATGAGAAGGAGATGGGTAAAAGACGTGCTTTTTATTTAGGAGCGCTTAATATGATACAGTGGTGGTAGCAGATTTTGCCGATTTGGAATGCGAAGCATCAGCAAAATCCGTTACTGGAACGAGGTACGAGTGAACAGTAACACGTTAAAATCAGGTCCGGACAGATTTCTGGCATAATTTCTAGCTATTCCCCTTTATTTGTGATACACTGGAACAAGAGTGTATCGTGAATTTTTACAGAGAGGATAAAAAGTTATGCAGGATTATGATGAGAGTTTTTTTATTGCGAAAGCAAACAAGAGGGCGAGTATCACGTGGTTTGTACTTTTGCTGATAGCGTCCGTGTTTTACGGAATAAAAGTCGGCAGGGGACAGTTAAAGGAAGCGTATTTTGCAGGCTTTTTTGTTGCAGGCTGGCTGTCGTATCTTGGCGGCAGGATCTTACTGAGATTTAAGCATGCTGACAGTCTGCGGTATAAATGGGTGGTAGGACTTGGCTACCTGATATTTTATGCGGTAATTGCGTGGACATCTTTAGATGAAGTTTCTTATGTATTTATTTTACCGTTAGTATGCATTCTGATCCTTTATAAAGATCCGAAGTTTATCCGGACAATGATGGGTATCACGTTATTTGTACTGATTTCGAGTAATCTGTATAAAGGTCTGGCAAAAGGAATGATGGATTTCGTCGCAAGCGAGGAATGTGTCCTGCAGTTTGCCATTGTTATCTGCTGTTATGCCTGTACCAATATGGCAATCGCCCATCTGGTACAATCGGATGGTGCATTGACGGCTTCTATCAAATCTAATCTGGCGCGCGTCGTACAGACTGTGGAGCAGGTCAAAGAGGCGAGCAATGAGATCGTGGACGGTGTAACGGTTGTGAGGGAACTTGCAGATGAGAACCGCACCGGCGCTAATGATGTCATGAATGATATGAAAAATCTTGCGGATAACAATGGAGTGCTCAATGATAAAACACTTTCCTCTGTTGAGATGACCAATGTGATCGATACGCAGGTAAAAAAATGTTGCCGGTCTCATGGAGCAGGTGGTACAGCTCATCGGGGCATCGGTGGATCATGCCAATATCAGCGCGGAAGAGCTGGTTGAGGTGGTGGAGATCACCAATAAGATGGCGACACTTTCCAAAGAAGTAGAGCAGGTGCTTGAGGACTTTAAGGCTGAGTTTAAGAATGTAAAAGAAGAGACCAGTACGATTGAAGGTATCACTTCAAAGACAAATTTACTTGCTTTAAATGCATCCATCGAGGCAGCGAGAGCCGGAGAAGCCGGCAAGGGATTTGCGGTAGTTGCCAATGAGATTCGCGAGCTGAGCAGTGGAACACAGGCTTCCTCCAACAGTATTATGGAAGCATTGTCAAGACTCGAAGCAATTTCCGAGAAGATGATGAAGTCCATCTCAGAGACCGTGGAACTGATCCAGGTCAATATTGAAAAAGTATCGAATGTCAACCAGAGTGTGACAAATATTACAAACGATGCGACAAGCCTTGGCGAAAACATCAAGGTCGTAGACAGCGCAGTCAAAGAAGTGGAGACATCCAACCAGACACTGACGGACAATATGCATCAGGTCGGCGAAGTCATGGAAGTCATGACGCAGAGCATCAATGGTGCGGAACTGACAACCAGGACGATGCTGAGCAAATACGAGGCAAGTGCCAAGAGTGCACTGGATATTGAGAGTGTTGTCGGCAAACTTATGGAGGAGCTGGGCATCGGCGGATTCATGGGGGTACAGGATGTAAAACCTGGCATGAAGATCACGATTGCATTAAATGATGACAGCAGTAAAAAAGAGTATGCAGGCGAAGTTGCGGACTGCAGTGGCAAAGATCTCTTTGTAACCGCAGAAAGTGGAGTGAAAGACTTTGTTGACAAGAAGAATAAACATGAGTTATGTAAACTGCATATTGTAGTTGACAATGTCTTGTATTACTGGGATGACATTGAGATCCATCCGGTCAGACAGGGTGAAAAAGGTCAGTATAAACTGCATATTGAATCCAATCCGAAGGTATATAACCGAAGAAAATATCCTCGTATGCCGATCTCTAATGCATGTACCATCCGCTTAGAGGGAACAGATAAAACATATTCCGGAAAAATGGTAAATATCAGTGCAAACGGTTTTGCATTTTCTGTGCGGGACAACGTTTTTGCAAGCCAGAAAGGCAGAAATGTCCAGCTGGATGTGAAAGATTTTGCAGTGATCGGAAATAAGCCGCTGACCGGCTGCGTGATCCGAAGCTCCAACAATGAGGGAGAATTCATCGTTGGATGCAGAATGCCGGAGGACAGCGAGCCAATTAAAGAATATGTAAGCAGGAATTACAATGGGAATTAGAAAAGAAAAGTAGATAAAGGGGCAATTCAGTTGAAGAGAAAAGCGGCATTATCTATTATAACTGCAGCATTCCTGATCGGTGTGGCAGCATGTGGAAATGGAAATATAAACAGTTCAGGTGCAGCGGCATCGAATGAAAACAGTGCATTACAGCAGTCTGACGCTGCGGAAAACAGTACCCGGAAAACATCAGCTACAGAGGAAAATGCAGATACGGAAGATGCATCCACAGAGAATAATGCAGACAGTAATACAGACACAGAGGAGAGTGCCCAAAACGGCACAGGAACAGAAAACACCGAGGGGCTTACATTTGCGGATCTTGCAGAATATCAGTTCAAGTTTTGCAGTGGCGCGGGTGGATGGGCTACGGATTTTACCATTGATTCCGACGGTCATTTCAGTGGTGAATATCATGATTCCGATATGGGAGTTACCGGGGACGGCTATGAAAACGGAACCGTGTATATAAGCGTGTTCGATGGACATTTTAAAGATCTGACACCGGTGAATGACCATTGTTACCGGATGACACTTGCTGATATTTCCTATCAGGAAAATGAATTTGGCAGGGAAGAGATCAAAGATGGAACAAAGTATGTTTATTCAGATGCATATGGACTGACTGGTACAGATACTTTTCTGGTCTATATGGAGGGAACACCGGTCAGCGAAATTTCGGAAGAGGCATATTCCTGGCTTTCCATGGCAAACAAAAGTGATACAGAGCTTACGATGGTGGCACTTGTAAATGAGGGACAGGAAGAGGGAATCTATTCTTATAAGAAACTGTCCCCATTAGAGGATGCACAGACAACTTTTGAGAGTTATACGTCAAGTTATGAATACTGGACGGATGAGATCGATAAAGCGGAGTCACAGAGTGAGATAAACGATGATTCCCAAAAAAGATATGAGGTCATGGATGAGTGTCTGAATTATATCTGGAATCTCATAAAGAATGATACGGATGAGAACGCGTATCAGAAAATACTTGAAGAACAGCGGACCTGGATCGCAGATAAAGAAGCAAAAGCAAAGGCTGCTTCGGATGAGTATGGGGATGGAAGTGCTGGAACAGCAGCTTATTATGATAAGTCAGCAGAACTTACCATGACACGCTGTGAGGAATTGATCGAATATCTCAAGTAATGAAAGATAAGAGAAAAACAGAAGTAAGAGGCGAAAATCATGACGGCAGAAGATATCAAAGCATATTGTCTCAGTAAGCATAAGGCATGTGAAGCATACCCGTTTGGGAAAGTGCCGGTCTGCTACAAACTGAATGATAAAATATTTGCGCAGTTATATCCGGATGAGGGAAACTATAAAATTACATTAAAATGCACAGCGGATGCCGCACAGTTTTACCGGATGGTCTACCCGGATAAGATCATGGAAGGATATCATTGTTCGAAGGTTCAGAAACCTTACTGGAACACGATCTATCTGGATGATTTCCCGGAGAAGGAACTTTATAACATGATAGATTTTGCGTATGATACCGTGCTGCACGGTTTCAGCAAAAAAGTACAGAAACAGATATTGGAAGAGGCAGGGAAATAGTAACTGCTTCTGACAGTTCCGACCGCACTGAAACACAGTATGCTTACGGGGGATGTCATTCTACGTTTCTGCAACCTTTCAGATGAAGAGACGACGGTGACTGTCTCTCAGCCTGAGATTTTTACCTATGATCTGTTAGAAAAAGACCGGTTACAGAAAGAAGAGAATGAAATCGTGTTAGGAAAACATGAGATACGTACGATCGGATGGAGAGGATAAACGGATCAGAGTGGGTATGGAATATTGTAAATACTTATGATTCAGAAGTTCGGAATATATCAGATAGACTTTCTTTTGAAAAAATGTTATTATGGGTAAATACGAGAGGGATGGTGATGAACAAAGAAATACGGTCGGATAAGAGAATAAAAAATATAATAGGCATCATACAAAGCTGTCTGATATTGATATTAATATTTCTCATTGTTTTTATGATAATACAGATTAACAGGTTACAAGGGACTGCACGTGTAATAAATTATGCGGGTCTGGTACGTGGAGCGACACAGCGTGAGGTAAAATTAGAAATCACAGGAAACCAGAAGGATGAATTGATAAAATATCTGGATAATATTCTGAGTGGCTTAAGATATCAGGAAGGACAATATGATCTGGTAAAGATCCATGACAAAGAATATCAGGATAAGCTGCGGATTCAGAGTGAATATTGGGAAAAATTAAAAACAGAAATTGGGGAAGTGAGAAGTAAAGGCTACCAAAATACAGATATTGTAAATATGAGTGAAATCTATTTTGAGATGGCAGATGAAACGGTATTTGCTGCAGAAAATTATTCAGAAAAGATTGCTATAAAGATCCGCACGATAGAGTTTCTGTCCGCACTTGATATGTTTTGTCTGGTGATTTTGATCATTATGCAGACGCTGACAGCAATGAAAATGGCAATGAATAATAAACTGTTAGAACAGAAGGCATATACGGATGCCCATACCGGATTACCTAATAAAGATGCCTGCGAGCTGCTTCTTAATACCCCAGAGAAAGTGAAAGAGTCTACAGCCTGCATGATGTTTGATCTAAATAATCTGAAGATTGTGAATGATACAATGGGACATTCGGCAGGAGACCGTTTGATCATGGATTTCGCCCAGCTTTTACGCAGTGTGATACCGGAAAAAAATTTTGTTGGAAGATATGGCGGAGATGAGTTTATGGCAGTTATTTATCACACAAGCAAAACAGAAGTTGAGGAACTGTTAAAAAGTTTATACAGAGAGAAAGACAGATTAAATAGTAATGAAAATCAAATACAGATCGACTATGCATGCGGCTGGGCATTCCCGGACGAAGATGGTGCGTATACCATGCAGATGTTATTGGATAAGGCGGATGTTTATATGTACGAAAATAAACAACTGTGCAAGAAACGTAAAATATAGTCATATCATTTTTTTTATAAAAGGGTTTACAAATACACTAAAATATGCGGCCGCTCTCGTTATTAATTGTTTTTAAGGTAACGAGATCGGCCTTTGAGATTGGCTGCTGCAGGAATCATAAGCAAATGAAATGTACAGCGGATACAGCACAGTTTTACCGGATGGTCTACCCGGATAAGATCATGGAAGGATATCATTGTTCGAAGGTTCAGAAACCTTACTGGAATACGATCTATCTGGATGATTTCCCGGAGAAGGAACTTTATAATATGATAGATTTTGCGTATGATACCGTACTGCACGGTTTCAGCAAAAAAGTACAGAAACAGATATTGGAAGAGGCAGGGAAATAGTACCTGCTTCTGACAGAAGTGCATCTGATTTTTCCGCATCAAACGGAGAAAGCAGATGTTTTTTTTCGTTGGGAACATGGTGAGCAGTAATTTTCCGTTGCGTGTAAGTCTTGTCTTTACAAATACACAACAAAATGATATATTCGATTTGGATATGATATATTAATAAATATAAATATATGTAAATATATATAAATGACATATAAAAGGAGGAAAAATGAAACTGGGGATCGATATGGGCGGTATGTCCATCAAAATGGGGCTGGTAAATGAGGAAAATGAGATTATTGGGAGAATCACAATTCCAACCGATCTGACGGTGCCGTATCAGATGCTGGTGGAACGCATGGCAGATGCCGTACAACAGATGCTTGAAAATGCAGGCATGACATTGGAACAGTGTGAGGGGATCGGAATTGGAAGTCCGGGAACGATCGACGCAAAGCGGGGAGTAATCCTGTATTCTAATAATTTTGGCTGGGAAAATGTACCAATCGTAGAAGAACTGAAAAAACATCTGGATGTGGGAATTGAAATTGCCAATGATGCGGACGCTGCGGCACTGGGAGAAGTATATGCCGGTGCGGCAGAAGGTGCAGAAAATGCAGTTCTTCTGACACTTGGAACGGGTGTGGGCAGTGGAGTGATCCTGGATAAAAAGATTTTTCGCGGTGGGATGCCGGGAGGCTGTGAGTTAGGACATTTGTCTATACACCATGATGGCGTTCGCTGTACCTGTGGAAGAAAAGGCTGCCTGGAAGCATATGCCTCTGCGTCTGCACTTCTTCGGATCGCACGGGAAAAGGCAGCAGAGCACCCGGAATCTGTCATGAATGAGATGTGTAAAAATGACCTGGAACAGATGAATGGTAAGATTCCGTTTGACGCCGCAAAAGCCGGAGATGAAGCTGGCATGGAAGTTATAAAAGAATATGAGGGTTACCTCGCATGCGGAATTGCAAATGTGATCAATACGTTCCGGCCGGAAAGGTGATCCTTGGCGGAGGAGTTGCTGCGCAGAAAGAAAATCTGACCGCACCGCTTAAGGATCTGGTGAAAGATATGTGTTTCGGTGGCAGTCATGGATATATTGCCGACATCGTGACCTCTGCACTTGGAAATGATGCTGGGATCATTGGAGCAGCAAATCTGGTAGTGTAAAATTGCAATGCGCAGTGTCACAGAAAGATTAACGGAGGCGGCAATGGGAAAAACAATTATGTATGAGCGGATCTATGCGGATCTGCTTGCAAAAATACAGAATGGAGATTACCAGCCGGGAGACCGGCTGCCATCGGAGAAAGAGTCAGCAGAGCTTTATGGGGTAAGCCGTATTACAGCGAAAAAGGCGATGGATATGCTGGCAAAGGAAAAAAAGATCAGCAGAGAGCCGGGAAGAGGTTCTTTTGTGTGCAGTCCGGCTGCTGCTGTGGAGATGAAAAAGGAGAGCCGGGGGACTGCCAATCAGCGGATCGGTGTAATATTCGATGGGTTTGGAAGCGATTTTGGCACACGGCTTTTGCAGGGGATTGAGAGCGAATGTGACAGGAGACAGTCAGATCTTTTGTTTAAGTGTACTTATGGAAGTATCGAAAAGGAAAAACAGGCGATCGACGCAGCAATCCGTGCGGGAGTAAAAGGTATTCTGCTTCTTTGCGCACAGGGGGATAATTATAACAGTAAGGTGTTAGAACTGGCACTGAACGGGTATCCGCTGGTGCTTATGGACCGGAGGATGCAGGGCATTTCAATCCCGTGTGTCAGAACAGATAATTATGAAGCGGCGAACGAAGTTACCAAAATACTTATCGCAATGGGGCATAAAAAAATCTGTTTTCTGACGCATGCGTCCGTTACGACGACAACGATCCATGAGCGCTACGAAGGATTTGCTCATTGTATGCTCAAATATGAAGATGCCAATGGGACATTTGCAAAACTTGAAAAATATAACCACATTCCAGAGGATATTGAAAAAGAATGCCGGGAATTTGATTATGCGCAGATTGCAGAGATCCTGGAAAAAAACAGGGAATGTACGGCATATATTGCCGCTGAATACCGGATCGGGGTGCTTTTTTCGAAATATTTAAAAGAGCATGGGATTTCAAAAAAGATTGCTGTATTTGATGGCATTGATGAGATCTATGAGCAGGATGATTTTATCCATGTGCGGCAGAATGAATTTGCGATGGGACAGCAGGCAGTCACACTTTTGGAGGAAATTACAACCGGAAAGAAACAGAACGAGGATATTATAATTCCCTATCAGATATCGGGGATTCTATAAAGCAGGAGATTCGTGTGAAAAAGACAGTACAAGAAGGGAGATTAAGATGAAAATAAAAGAGAATTATGCAGCGATCGAGCGTACGGTTGCTCTTGTAAAAGAAAAATTTGGTGCAGACAGCAAGATCGCGGTCATGTTTGAAAAGTGCATTTCGAATACGCTTCAGACAACGATTAAAATAAAAGAAAATGATACAGTATTTGTGATCACGGGGGATATTCCTGCTATGTGGCTGCGTGATTCGGCATGTCAGCTCCGCCCGTTTTTATTGTTTGCAAAGGAAGAACCGGAACTTGTGGAACTGGTATGCGGGCTGATCAAAAAACAAATGCAGTGCATTCTTTTAGATCCATATGCCAATGCATTTAATGAAAATGGCGACGGACAGTGCTGGGATCATGACAAGACGGATATGAAACCGGAGCTGTGGGAACGGAAATATGAGATCGATTCCTTATGCTATCCGGTACAGCTTTCCTATCTGCTCTGGAAGAATACAGGATGTACGGAGCAGTTTACCGGAGAATGGTTAGAAGCCGCAAAAGCCGTGATCCGCGTATTCCGAACGGAACAGGATCATGAAAATGCTTCCCCATATACATTTGAAAGAGAAAACTGCAGTTTTACCGATACTCTCTCAAGGGACGGAAAAGGTGCTCTGGTAAAAAGCAACGTCGGACTGATCTGGTCGGGGTTCCGTCCGAGTGATGATGCCTGTGTATATGGATATCTGATCCCGTCAAATATGTTAGCTTCTGTCATCCTTGGAAATATAGCAGAGATTGCCCGTGAAATCTACCATGATGAGAAACTGGCAGAAGAGGCAGATGCTTTTTCAAAGGAAGTGAGAAGTGCGATCGAGACACTTGCTATCCTTCCGGCACAGAAAACGGAATACTACGCATATGAGGTAGATGGTTTCGGCCAGTATCTTGTAATGGATGATGCAAATCTGCCAAGCCTTCTTGCGATGCCATACTATGGCTATTGCGACAATAAAAATGAGAGATACCAGAACACCAGAAAAGTGATCTTAAGTGACCAGAACCCATATTATTTCAGCGGAGAGTGCGCGGAGGGAATCGGAAGTCCACACACATACACGCGTTTCATCTGGCCAATGGCACTGGCAATGCAGGGACTTACCTCTGATTCCAAGGAGGAAAAATTAAAAATGCTTGAGATGATCGCAGACTGTGATGCGGAGACCAATCTGGTACATGAGTCATTTCATGTGGATCACCCGGAAGAATTTACACGTCCGTGGTTTTCATGGGCAAATTCCGTATTTTGTGAACTGGTACTGGACTATTGCGGACAGAAAGTAACCCTTTGATTTAAAAAGATATCTGTGCCTGTGCATAAATATGGGATATCAATGGAAACAGGCAGAAGCAGAGATTTTTATAATGTCCTAAATGGGCAGGAATGGAGAGCACTATGAAAAAGGCGCATATTATTTCTCATACACACTGGGACAGAGAATGGTATCTTCCATATGAAAAACATCATATGCTTTATATTGAAATGATGGATACACTGATCGATACTATGGAGAAAGATCAAGAATATAAATATTTTCATCTGGATGGACAGACCATCATGCTGGAAGATTATCTTCAGGTACGCCCCGAAAACCGTGCACGTCTGCAGAAATTGATCGGGGATGGCAGGATTGCAATTGGTCCATGGTATGTATTGCAGGATGAATTTCTGACAAGCAGTGAGTCGAATGTCAGAAACTTACAGATGGGTTATAAACTTGCACAGGAATTTGGCGGAAAGTGGACAAAAACAGGATACTTTCCGGATTCCTTTGGAAATGTGGGGCAGGCACCGCAGCTTTTAAAGAAGGCGGGCATTGACACGGCAGTATTCGGAAGAGGTGTAAAACCGACCGGATTTAATAATCAGACGGCCGACGCCTATGAGTCTGCCTATTCTGAGATGAACTGGCAGTCAGCAGACGGTTCTGCGGTGCTTGGCATTTTATTTGCAAACTGGTACAACAACGGCGCAGAAGTGCCGGTGGAAGAAGAAAAGTCAAAAGTGTACTGGGATAAAAAACTTGCAGATGCTGTGCGTTATGCCGGTACGGACCAGCTTTTATTCATGAATGGCTGTGATCATCAGCGGTACAGACGGATCTGTCAGCTGCCATCCGCACGGCAAATGCGCTGTACCCGGATGTGGATTTCGTACATTCTGATTTCGCCGGTTATGTGGAGCAGATAAAAAAGGAACTGCCGGACGATCTGAACATGATCACGGGCGAACTGCGCAGCCAGAAGACGGATGGATGGTATACGTTAGCGAACACAGCATCCTCCCGCATTTATATCAAACAGTGGAATGTCCGCTGTGAGATGCTGTTTGAGAAAGTGGCAGAACCGCTCGCTGCGATTGCGGCAAAAGAGGGGATGGAATATCCGCAGGATCTGTTTACTTATGGATGGAAACTTCTGATGCAGAATCATCCGCACGACAGTATCTGCGGATGCAGCGTGGATGATGTACATCGTGAGATGATAACCCGTTTTGAAAAGACAGAACAGGTGGCACTGCACATTATTTCCATGTGTATGGACTATCTGAAAGGAAAGATCAATACCAGTGCAGTGAAGGAAGGAAACATTCCGTTTGTCGTTGTCAATACGACCGGCTGGGACCGCACAGGTGTTGTGGAGATGGAGTTAGAAACCGATCGCATGTATTTCAGTGAGGCACCGTTAGCCGAAGTGATAGCACGCATGCATGAAAAGAAACTCCCGGAATACCGCGTACTTGACAAAGACGGGAGAGAGATCCCGGCGGTTGTCACTGAAATTGCAAATCATTTTAATTATGACCTGCCAAAAGATAAATTCCGCCAGCCATATATTGCAAAACGCGTAAAGATCACCATGGAAGCAGCCGATGTGCCGGCATTTGGATGGGACACTTATGTGCTGGCAGAGGCAGCGGGACATCAGAGTGCAGAACATGCAAGTGCAGAATGTATCAATACTGTGGAGTCATTGATCACAGCAGAAAATACACTGGAAAATGAGTTTTTAAAGGCACACTTTGAACCGGACGGTTCTGTGGAACTGACCGATAAAAAGACAGACCATGTATACAGGGGACTTGGTATCTTTGAGGACTGCGGGGATATCGGAAACGAATATATTTTCTTTGCCCCGGTAAATGACGTACCGGTGACGACAAAAGGGACGAAAGCAGAGATCACAGTGGCAGAAGATAACGCATGCCGCGCCGTGGTCAGTGTGAAACATACGATGATGCTCCCGGATGCAGCCGATGAGACGCTGGCAGGAGAGATCGAGGATCTTGTAGAGTTTAAACACCGCAAGGCATCCCGCGGCAGTCATCTGGTTCCATTTGAGATCGTGACAGAGTATACCTTAGAGAAGCACGGAAAAGCACTGAAAGTAAAGACCACTTTCAATAACCAGATCAAAGACCACCGTCTGCGCGTCCTTTTTGAGACGGGATTACATACAGATTTCCATTACGCAGATTCTGTATTTGAGGTGGCAAAGCGCCCGAACGTACCGGCAGATACGTGGGAAAATCCTTGCAATGCCCAGCATCAGCAGTGCTTTGTCAATGTGCATGAGGATGCATATGGACTCACCATCGCCAATAAAGGTCTTGCAGAGTATGAGATTTTGCGTGACGGAAAAAATACGATCGCAGTAACACTTCACCGTGGTGTGCGCGAGCTGGGAGACTGGGGTGTATTTTTAACACCGGAAGCACAGTGCCTGGGCGAAAAGACCACGGAATATGAGATCATCCCGCATGGCGCAGGGGAGGAACTTTATCATTCCTACGAGGAGGCATACCAGTTCCAGACAGACTGGCAGACCGCGGGAATGGAAAGACAGGCGGGAACCCTGCCACAGACTTACCGGTTTGTAGAAATGAAACATTTACAGGCAGTTCCGACAGCATTAAAACACAGTATGCTGACCGGGGATGTGATTTTGCGCTTCTGCAATCTTTCGGATGAAGAGACGACGGTTTCTGTCTCACAGCCTGAAGTTTATACCTATGATCTGTTGGAAAAAGACCAGCTACAGAAAGAAGAGAATGAAATCGTATTAGGAAAACATGAGATCCGGACGATCGGATGGAGAGCATAAACAGAGATGACGCACAAAAAAGGACTGGCAGTAAGCTGATAAAAATTCAGCAATGCCAGTCCTTTTGTGTTTACAGAGTTTAAATTATTTTATTCCATAAACTTCAATCTCATAAATACGCGCAGCACTGTCGCTTCCCTGTGTAGGTTTATTTACTACGAGTTTCACATACCGTGCGTCTTTTGGTGTAAATGCATTGTGCGTCGTGCCATTTGTATTTTTTGTCACGCTGTATACTTCTTCAAAACTATTTCCATCCTGGCTGACAAGAATGGTATAAGATTTCGTGTTCATGTCTGCACTCTCGCCACCTGCTTCTGCATGGAAAATGTCAACTGCACTTACGGTATTCACTTCGCCTAAATCAAGGGTAATTTCATGAGGTGCAGCTCCTGTTGCACACCATTTCGTCGAAACATCGCCATCTACCGCAAACTCCGGCGCTTCGTTTTCATTTACATATGCGTCTGCTTCGGTTCCTGCTCCCTGGGAAAGAAGTACAAGACCATCTGCTGCATCTGAGGTGATAACAATATAGCCTTCTTTTTCTTTCTCAATGCTTCCAGCCTTATTCACCGCTGTTACCTTAACACTGTAGATGCCCTCTTCTGGATAAGATACCGATACGCTCTCGCCTTCTGCTGTTTCGATATCTGCTCCTGCAAATGTCCAGTTTACGGTTTCTGTATTTGCAGAGCATAAACTTTCAAAAGTAATCTTCGTACCTGGTGCAGCCAGTGTTACATCTGCTGCAAAATCTGCTTTCGGCAGACTGTTGTCTGGCCAATCCATAACGACCTGTGCACTGTTTCCCTCTTCTAAGGCTGCATTGACTGGAACGACCTCAAAGGCAGACTTGTTGGTATCATCTGTACGGGGAAGTGTGTTGATATAGAAACTGGTTGTGTTGGATACGCCAAGCAGGGATCTGGAATTATCCTGATTCACACGGTAAACTTCATAATAATCAGCAGCTATATCTGAACTCCACGCAAGACGTACACCTGCATACATTCCATCTTCATCAAACTCGGAATCTAATACTTCCAGATTGCTTACGGCTGCATTTTCTTCGGAATCTGCCTCCATCATTGTGATGTTACCGAAACGTAACTGCAGTCCGCTCACATCTTCAGCAGAAGTTATCTCATAAGAGATGGATTTGATCGTCTTTCCTATGATAGAAGAAGTATCATAAGAGACAACGGTCCATTCCTCACCGACGTTCTGGTCACCCTCTAATGTCACAACAGAACCATCTTCTAATTCAAGTACCGCATTTAAAGTAATTTCTGTTCCCTTTGCCTTTGCAGCAGTCGTATAGATCATATTGTCTGCAGCGGTAAGTTCTGCAGCATATAACTTAATTGTGGAAGAGGTATCCTTTGCCATATTGCCTCTTAAAATGAGGCTTGTTCCACCATAGTAAGCATCTGCTACATCCAGATCAGCACTTAATTTATTGCCGTTACCGTTTTCAATAATATAACGGTAGGTTGGCATAATATCTGCGATGCTGCGGTTGTTCCAGTCAAGTAAGCTTATCTGGCTGCCGTTCTTAAAGAAACTGTAACCATTCCCTGTAGAGAAATTTGTTACAAACGGAAGAGATGTCAAAGGTGTACGCTCTACTATATAAGAAGAAATGCCTTTCCACTGTGTGTTACTGAGTTTTTTGACATCTGCGGATGGATCACCCATGGAGTTGACCCAGAGTTTATTTTCCTGTTTCCAGAAATTCTGGATCGTATCAGCAGAAGTATAAGCCCAGCTTGGACAGTAAAGTCCCAGTGAAGTATAGGTCCCGCCTTCTTCATTTTCGAATAAATCCCATTTAATTTCCGTATTATAGCCCTCGCTCTGGATATCTACACCCGCATAGAGATCATAAGGTTAATACCGTTTTCGGAAGCAAGCGCGGCAGACTTCTTCAGAAGTTCCTGATCGGCAAGGGTGTCTGAAGTCCACCAGAAATTTAAAAACATTGCATCGGCGACGGGGTCTCCGTCTTCAGACACAAGATAAGCCAGGTTTTCTTCTGTCAATGCATTCTGCCAATCCATTTTGCCGTCCACGGTCATGGAATCATAGTAGACCAGATCCAGGTCCGGTGCCTGCTCTTTGAAATATTGGATAAATTGCTGCATGCGCGCCGCATGGTCTGCAGTCAGCGGTTCTTCATCGGTTCCTTCGGTTTCCTGGTTCATGAACCAGCCCTCAAAACCATAAGTCTGCGCAACTTCAATGAGTTTGTCTGCTACCGGATAAGAGCCATCTTCATTTTTTACAAGCAGGTCTTCTAACCACTCCATTTTACCGCCATGTGCGGTCTGAGGCATGAAAACAGTTCCAAGAACTCTTACGCCATTTTTATGTGCTGCATCTACAACGTCAGGGCTTGGCGGTACAATGAGACCTTCTCCGGAAGAACCACCCCAGTAAACCAGCGTATCCACATACTGCCAGTAGGTGAAAGTATTTGCATTCACTTTATTCAGACCATGAGGCGGGTTTCCACTGGTACTGCTGTTCATAATGGAAATTGCCATGATATTTGTTTCTTTGTTCTGAGTTGAGTTTACTGTCTGCAAATGTTCTCTTGCGGCGCGCTCTGAAAGGGGGACGGTACTTACATTGAAACGCAAATCTTCATCTGTTTTTGCATCCCAGCTTAAAAGTTCAGATGGAAACCAGTAAGAGGATTCCGGCTGACGCGCCATCGTAAGCTCCTGATTTTCATTCTCTTCCGTAAGAGAATAAATTCTCTCCGCCGTCTGAGCTGTTTCTGTTATTTGAGTTGTTTCCGTCGTGGCAGCTTGTGTGTCACCCCCTGTGCTGCCACAGGCTGTTAAGCCTGCAGATAATGCTGCTGCCAGAGAAATGGCAATGCATCTTCTTCCTAAAACTTTGTTTTTCATAAAACATTTCCTTTCTTTTTTCTCCCACCGTCTTTTCATAGTGTTACTTCTTAAACATATTTTTTAACTCTCCTTATCATTTGTTAATAATATGTTATCATAAAGTTATCCGTTTTTGTTATCAATGTCAACTTTTTATGTTGTATTTTGTGCTTTTTCTCTATAGTTCACAAATATAAGTTTAAATTTTTGAGCTATCTGCTTAATTTATTTAAACATAACAAACAACTCTGTTAACTTTTGATAACATTGCTATGAAAGATGATGAACAGAATTTGAAAGGTCAGTCTACGATAGAATCCCGGTACACAATTTCAGGGCTGATATATGTCAGCTCGAAGGGCGCATCAGGATGATCCATTCGATAGATGATCTGTAAAGAAAGTCTTTTTCCCAGAAGGCTGGTGTGAACGTAAGCGGTTGTGAGAAGTCCGTTGATGTTCGTATATTCATTGCTTCCGTCAAATCCGGTGAGGATAATACCGTTTGGAATACGCTCCGGATGTTCTGTCAGGTACAGGTGAAGAAAATGGGCAATATAGTCACTTGCGCAAATGAAAGCCTGTGGAAGTTCCGGGATAGAATCCAAAAAGGCATACAGATCATTATGATATGAGAAAATACCAATGGGATCCGTGTGACAGATGGCTGGATTTAAGGGAATATTATGATCTTTCAGGCAATGGCAGAAACCAATATACCGGTCTTTGTTCGTGATCGCGTAATGGATATCGCCAATAAAGCCTATGTTCGTAATGCCTCTTTCCAGTATGGATTGTGTGATTTCATACATGGTATTATAGCCCTCGATCAGCAGCAGGTCGCCATGTAAAGCACGGTTGCCGACTTCGGGTACCGTATCAAGGAACACTTTAGGGATGTTTAAAGTGTTATTAATTAATTCAACCATTTTCGTGTCATATACATTCAGAATAATTGCCCCAGAGACAGTTCCGTTGGTCAGGGCAGAGGGAAAGGAGTAAGAAGGTGTATAGGAGGATGGCACATAAGTATAAAGAAGGTTAATATTATGGGTTGCCAGTTCCTGCGCTAATCTATGGATAATGTTTGTCCAGAATGTAGAGGAGTCCGGGCGGGATACGATTAAAGAGACTGTTTTATCCTCTTGCGGGTCGTTAGGGATTGCGGCGGGCTCCTGCATGAATTTGGAATATCCTAATTCTTTTGCCTTTTGAAGTACGCTTTCACGAACTGCTTCTGAAACGCCTGAATGATTGTTAAATACTTTCCATACCGTAACGCGTGAGATCCCCAATTCATCTGCAATGTCTTGCATAGTTACTTTACTCATAGTAGAAATACTCCTTTTTAGATTTATAGTACAAATAGAAAAATGTGTAGTTGCAGTCAATAAAAGACAGGTATGTAGTTTGAAATTATAAGTACAGTATAGCATTAAAGAGATGATGTTTGCAACAAAAAAATTAACAAATGTTAACAAGAGGCGGTTCGATTAATAAAAAACAACTGAAAAATAGTTGAAATGCACAAAATGCTATATAAAAATATATTAAGAACAACAAAAGTGACGACAAATGGATAAAAAAGTTAATAAAATTATTGACAAAATATAAAATAAAAGTTAATATTTGTTCATAAACAGGGAAACAAAAGTAAAGGAGGAGACTGATGAAAGAGATAAAGAAAAAGAAGGGAAAAAGACGTTGGACAAGAGATGATACGGATTTAACACTGATTTCTCTTCCAACTTTTATATGGTTTGTATTGTTTTCTTACCTTCCAATGTTTGGAATTATCATTGCATTTAAAGATTATAAATTGAGCCCGGGGCATGGATTTATCTATAATCTGCTTCACAGTGACTGGGTGGGCTGGTCTAATTTCACATATTTCTTTAAATCAAATGCCTTTTGGATGTTATTGAGAAATACGATCGTTTACAATCTTGTGTTTATTGCACTGGGAGCGGCCGTTGCAGTAGGATTTGCGCTGATGCTGAGCAATTTGCGGAATAAATTGGCATCAAAAGCATATCAGACGATGATGTTTTTCCCGTATTTTATGTCATGGGTTGTGATCAGTTATATTGTTTATGCAGTATTAACGCCGGAAAAAGGTTATTTAAATAATATCATTGTTGCACTTGGTGGAACAAAGATCATGTGGTATCAGGAACCGAAATACTGGCCGTTTATCCTTACCTTTTTAAGGATCTGGAAAGGCATGGGATATGGAATGGTCATCTACCTGGCAACGATCACCGGAATTGATCCGTCTCTGTATGAAGCGGCAGTTATGGACGGTGCAACCAAATGGCAGCAGACAAAACATATCACAATGCCATGCATCAAACCCGTTCTGATCATGATGCTGATCCTGGATGCAGGAAAAATCTTTTATTCTGATTTTGGTCTGTTTTATCAGCAACGGGTGGAATACCGGCGTCCCTGTACAACGTTGCATCTACATTTGATACATATATTTACAAAGCAATCCAGTCGAGCGCACCAATTGGAAAGACAGCAGCGGCTTCATTCTTCCAGTCTGTATGCTGTTGTGCAACTATTTTGCTTACAAACTGGCTGGTAAAAAAAGTTGATGAAGACAGCGCGATTATATAGGGGGATAGCAATATGGCACGCAACAAATTAAGAAAAGAAAAAGAACTTAATCAGATTAAAAAAAGCACGAATGTGTTTTTTAATATCATTTTTATTATATTATCAGCGTTGTGTATTTTTCCAATCGTATTTGTGTTTTCTATCTCTATTTCGAGTGAGACATCAATACAGAAAAATGGATATCAGTTAATACCACAGGAACTTTCGGCAGCGGCATATCAGTTTCTGTGGAATGAAAGAGGAACTATTTTACATGCAACATTCATTTCCATTCTGGTTACCGCGCTTGGTATTATTTTGTCAGTACTGCTGACAACGACGATGGGATATGTTGTTTCAAGAAATACTTATAAACTGAAAAGTTTTTATACCTGGGTGATTTTTATCCCGATGATTTTCAACGGTGGTATGCTCGCCGGATACGTTGTTAATACAAATATCCTGCATTTGAGAAATTCTATCTGGGCATTGATCCTGCCGCTTGCGGTATCGCCATTTAATATTGTAATCTGTAAAACCTTTTTTAAAACGACGATTCCTGATTCCATCGTGGAATCGGCAAAAATTGATGGCGCAGGACAGCTTCGAATTTTTGCACAGATCATTTTACCGATTTCAAAGCCGATCATTGCAACAATCGCACTGTTCGCGGCATTTGGATATTGGAATGACTGGTTTCAGGCATCCTTATATATTTCAGACAAGAATTTACAGACATTACAGTCTATGCTGAATAATATCCAGAACAATATTGAGTATATAGCGAACAATCCATATGGCGGGCTTTCATTGCAGCAGTATAAAGCAAGTATGCCGACAGAGAGTGTGAGAATGGCGATCGCTATTATTATCGTGGTTCCTATTGCATGTGTATATCCATTTTTCCAGAAGTATTTTATTTCAGGTCTGACCATCGGCTCTGTAAAAGGATGATACCGTGTAAACAAAATAAGAGATATCAGATTTAGGAGGAAAATTTTATGATGAAAAAGAGAATTGTGTCATTGGGGCTTGCAGCAATGATGACCGCAGGATTATTCGCAGGGTGTGGAAATAGTTCTGAAAGCCAGGGGGACTCCACCGCTTCAGGCAGTAAAAGCGATGATATCGTTACTTTGAAGTGGGTCACAATTGGAAGTGGAATGCCGGATAACTATGATTCCTGGGTAAAGAAAGTGAATGATTATGTCGGCGAAAAAATAGGTGTAAATATTGATATGGAAGTAGTTGCCTGGGGAGACTGGGATAACCGTAGAAATATCATTATCAGTACCAATGAAGATTATGACATTATTTTCGGCAACGGAAATGTTTATACATCTGATACAAAACTCGGAGCTTATTATGACATTACAGATCTGATCGATGATAACATGCCGGGCTTGAAGGAACTTATGCCAAGTGACTATTGGGATGCAGTAGCGATCGATGGAAAGATTTATGCAGTTCCCACCTACAAAGACAGCTCATTATCCAATTATGCGATCTGGGATAAGGAGATCGTAGACAAGTATAATCTTGATATTGAATCTATGACAGACATATCTTCCCTGACAGATACCTTTAAGCAGATCAAAAGTGATACCAATGATTATCCGGTCTATGTAAAGAATGATGGTCTGTATTATATCTTTGATACTTATGATCAGTTAGGTGCCGGATGCCAGGCACTTGGTGTAAAGTACAATGATAAAGATGCGAAGTATGCTATACACTGGAACAGGATGATATTTATTCAGAGTTAGAGACCATTCATGAGTGGTATCAGGACGGTATTATCAATCCGGATGCATCTACACTTTCCGAGGCCGTGTATATAATGTCTGGAGAGTGGCACAGGATGGTCTACCGCAGCACAGACATCCTGGGGTCCACAGATGGGAAAAGATGTTGAGGTTGCAAAAATTGGCGATACGATCTTATCGAATGATACAGTTCGCGGTTCTATTAACATGATCTCTGCAAATACAAAATATCCTGAGAAATGTTTACAGTTCTTAGATCTTGTAAATACAGATACGACTCTTAGGGATATGTTCTACTATGGAGAAGAGGGAGTAAACTTTGAGTACACAGATGACAATAAAGTTCACAAACTCAATGAAGACTGGACAATGGCAGGTTATACACAGGGAACATTCTTTACCGTTACACAGCAGGATACAGACACTGTAAATCAGTGGGATGAAGTGAAAGAGTTAAATGAAAATGCAGTACCATCTGTTCTGTTAGGATTTACATTTGATACATCAAACGTTGAGGATCAGTTATCAAACTGTACAGAAGTATGGTTACGTTACAAGAGTGAAGTCCTCACAGGTGTAAGAGATCCGAAGGAAGCAGTTCCGGAGATCAAAGAGGAATTAATGAATGCAGGATTCCAGGATGTCTTAGATGAGGCACAGTCACAGATTGATGAATTTTTAGCAAATAAACAGTAGGAAGAACAGTAAATATGAGTAAAATAGTAGGAAAAGCATTGCCGGATATGCCATGGCAAGACAAGGACGAAAACGATAAACTTCCTGTATGGAGATATAAAGCAAATCCAATCATTGATCGCTTTGCGACCAGAAATTCAAACAGCATTTTTAACAGTGCGGTCGTTCCGTTTGAAGATGGATATGCAGGAATATTCCGCTGCGACAGCAGATCGATCAGTATGGATATCTTTGCAGGGTTTAGTAAAGACGGGATCCATTGGGATATTTCGGATGATCCGATCGTATTCCACTGTGATGATGAAGAGATTGGAAAAAGAGATTACAGATATGATCCGAGAGTATGTTTTATAGAGGACCGCTATTATATCACCTGGTGTAATGGATATCATGGATATCCAACGATCGGCGTAGGTTATACATTTGATTTTAAAACATTTTATCAGTTGGAAAATGCATTTTTGCCATTTAACAGAAATGGAGTTCTTTTTCCGAGAAAGATCAATGGAAACTACTATATGCTAAGCCGTCCAAGTGATAATGGGCATACGCCGTTTGGAGATATCTTCGTCAGTGAAAGTCCTGACATGAAACACTGGGGGGTTCACAGATATGTGATGGGAACCATCAAAGGGGACGAGTCAGCATGGCAGTCAACCAAAATTGGTGCAGGCTGTATCCCGATCGAGACAGAAGAAGGATGGCTTGTGATCTACCACGGTGTTATCAACACCTGTAACGGTTTTGTATACCGTATGGGCTGTGCACTGTTAGATCTCGAACAACCATGGAAAGTCTTAAAGCGGACAAAAAATTATATTCTGGCACCACATGAAATTTATGAGTGTATGGGAGATGTTCCGAATGTCGTATTTCCGTGTGCTGCGCTTACGGACGCAGAAACAGGAAGAATTGCAATTTACTATGGCTGTGCAGATACAGTTACAGGACTTGCGTTTACGACAGTAAATGAATTAATGGAAAGCATGGAAAGTATGTAATAAAAAACGGAGTTGTTACAAAATAATAATAATATTATTTGTGACAGCTCTGTTTTTGCAAAAAATTTCTGGAAACAACAGTGGGAGAAAAGAATGATAGAGAAAAATTCGGGAAAACCATATATGAATGTAATATTTGGAAATTTTTACAGTCCGGGATATGACGATCCGGATTTTGTGGATGAGACGATGGAACTGATCAAAAATCTTGGTTATAACAGCGTTATGTTTGACACAAAAGACTGGGAAGATTTCAGGGAACGCTATAAAACCGGAGAACGGAGCCAATATGTAAAAATGCAGGAATATATGGGGCAGTCTGCATTGAAACATGGATTAACGTATAATTTCCTGGTGTTATATTTAAATGGCGATAATTTGTACCCGCATATCCGTTTCAGTCCACCTGTATTTGGGGAAGAGGTCGTGACAATAGATCAAAAAGGTGGAAAATGGTACAAGTACTGGTCAGATACTGCGAGAGAAACGATGGCAGAGCATGTAGACAGATCCTTCAAATGTACGGGGAGGGCTGTACCACCTGCCGGTTGGGACAAAAACAGGTCCTTCCAACATGTACGATGTGGGATCCGATTGCAGCGCCAAGTTTTGACCAGGATGGAATAGAACGCTATCAGAAATTTTTAAAAGAGAAATATAAAAACAATATATCGTTATTCAATGAGAGGTACGATCTGGATATCGATGATTTTAAGCAGTTAAAACCAGAGGATTACTGGTATTCTGTGATTTATGGAGAGGGAAGCTGTTATACCGGAGAGGATATCAGAAAAAGAACAAAGAAGTTCTGGATATGGAAAGATAACATGTCCTGGAAAATAGAAGAACTGCGGCTGTACTTTAAAGATATGCAGACACGCCTCAAAAAAGACCACCCGGAATTATTCCTTTGTCCGGATCTGTCGCAGTGGGGATATTTTTTAAATGTGTACAGCCAGAAACAATGTGACAGTGACAATCCGGATTACAGTGAATTGTGGGATACTGCAATGCGGGGGATCGATATGTATGCGATCAGTCCATATGTGGATTCCTGCCATTTCATAACAGTTCCGGCAAGACCGGATGCGAGTCCGGATGCCTATGTCACTTCCTGCCAGCACAGTATGATGCGCGTGATGAATGAAGGAAAAGAATGTATCGGCGGTATCTATTGGGGACGTTATATTTACCGGGATCTGTATGCATTTTTAACACCGGAAGAAATTGTGGGTACCATGACCGCGTGCGGGGTAGATGGCTACACTTCCTATGGGATGAACGGACTTGATGATGGCGGTGTGCTAAATCGCATGGAAGATGACTTTTTAGATTCACTGAGAAGGGGAAATACCTGGTGTGCAGAAGTGATTCCAAAAAGGGGAAAAAGTAAATTTAAAGAGATCGCAATCCTTTTTCCATCCGAGATGTCAGATTATGAACCGTTTGATGTGGAAAATAATGAGATCCGCCGGCTGGATATGCTGGGGTGGTATGAAATATGCTGTGATCTTGGGTATCAGACCGATGTCATCAGCTATCATGACATTTTAGAGAATAAATTAAACGACTATAAAATGCTGATTGTTCCATCCAATGACTGTTATTTTGCAGAAGAACACACAGACATGGAAAAAATGATCCGGGAATGGGTGACAAATGGAGGAGTTGTGCTACATGGACCAGACTGTGGTTTAAGTAAAAACTGTTTTGGCATCCAGGGCATCCCATGTGAAAAAACACCGTACATATATCAAAAGCCTGTCATTCCACAGGGCTGTGAATTTCAGAGATATGAGACAGGCAGATGTATTAGTGCATATGCAGACGATGCGGGCAAATGTATTGTTATGCAGGAAATTGAAAAAGGAAAGGTTATTTCCTGCGGAGTACAGTTAGGTGCTTCTTATGTGGCAAAGAATATACCACATGTACCATATGAACAGAGAAATAAAGAAATGTATCCGATCATTCAGGCAAGAAGTACATTGTTGGAAGATCTGTTAGGGGTATGTGGAAAACCTGTTTCAGGAATCTGTGAAAGAGGCATTGAAGCAGGTGTGTTTGAGACGGGAATGGTTTTGGTAAATCATCGGTCAACACCGTATGAGATTGGAAATTTAAAAGGAAACCGGAAATTTACAAATCCAGTGAATGATACCGTGTTATTGCCACATTCCGCGGTATGGATCGAGCGTGAATAAAGAGCAGGTGAAAGTATGGCTTTTATAAGAGAAAAAGAAGAAATCAAAACGGGGTTTCAGGAGATAGAACCGTGGTCATCAGAGATTGACCTTCAGACGGATTTTGTAATGGTCTATGGTCTGAATGAATCTTTAGAATCCCGGATGCAGCAATATAGAGAGCGGGGTTATAAGGTACATTTAATGCTTGGGTGCGCCTGGGGAAATTATAAAGAATATCTGTGCGGCAGGTGGGACGGAAAGGAACACTGGGATGAATGTCAGACAGACCGGAACGGAAACCCGATCCTGCACGGGGTCGATACGCCATATATGGTGCCGACACGGTCCTTTATCCAATATCTGACGGAACACTTATGCGCTCTCATAGATAAAGGGATCACAGAAATTTATATGGAAGAACCCGAATTCTGGGAAGCGGGAGGATATTCGGAGGCATTTAAAAAAGAATATCTGGCATATTATGGCGTGGATTGGGAGCCGCCCCATACAAATATCAATGCGAAGTACCGCAGTTCCAGATTAAAAGCATATTTATATGGAAGGCTTGTCAGACATCTCAGCAGAAATATCAAAGAGTATGGAAGAAAAACGGGGAAAGAGATCCATTTTTATGTGGCGACGCACAGTCTGGTAAATTATGCACAATGGAAGATCATGAGTCCGGAAAGCCGTCTTTTGGATGTTGATGAGGTGGATGGTTTTATCGCACAGGTATGGACGGGGACGAGCGGCACAGGAAACGTATATGAGGGCCATTATAAGAGCAGAACATTTGAGACGGCGTATTTAGAGTATGGCATCATGCAGGAACTGGTTAAAGGGACAGATAAGGAAGTATGGTTTTTACAGGATCCGGTGGAAGATAACCCGGAACATGGCTGGGAAGAGTATGCAGATAAATACAAAAAAGACCCTGACAGCAGCTTTATTCTGGCCGGATGTGGATCACTACGAGGTGTGTCCGTGGCCAAACAGGGTGTTTAAAGGAAGATATCCCAGAAAAGTCGGTCTTGCGGAGGGAATGATCCCGACGGAGGATATGGAAGGTGCAAAAAATATCCCGGATACCTACGCGACATTTCTGGCAGGTATGATACAGACACTGGGAGATATGACCAAAGAGGAGAGCGAAACAGAAAAAGATGCGGTTGGTGTATTTTTAGCAGATAGCTGTATGTACCAGCGGACATACCCGGATCAAGTGGAACATCATGGCAGAAGATCAATCTGTCGGGGATGGAAGATTGGATGAACCGTCTTATTTTTCAAAAGGAAGAAGAACGTCAGCTTCTTTTATCCATGGAAAAAATGGAATATGCGTATAAAGAATGCTGCGCATTCCCGGACTGGTTTGGTCTGACACTGCCATTATTAAAATATGGTTTACCGATACAGCCGGTCTATTTTGATCACATGGTCCGCTATGAGGAATATCTGAGAAAATATCGGTATCTGATCTTAAGTTATGAATTTATGAAACCGGAAAGTGAAGAATTTCATCACAACTGGTGGAATGGGTAAAACAGGGAGGCACACTTTTTTATATTGGAAAAGACTTTGATCCATATAATTATTTACAGGAATGGTGGCAGAAATTTTCCTGCGACACGCCTGCACAACATCTTTTTGCAGAGTTTGGAATGGATAAGGAACCAGCCAATGGATGTTACCGGATCGGAGAGGGAAATGTTCTCGTATGGAATGAAGTTCCTGCGCTGTTAAGCGTGAATGAAGCGATCGCAGATAAATACCGCAACTGGATCCGGGAAGGACTTAAGATGGGCGGATATCACTGGAATATGTGCAATTATCTGTCGGTAAGAAGGGATCCGTATATTGTGATAGCGTCCATGCAGGAATCGGATACGGGATCGGTTTATACAAAAGAGGGTCTGTTTGTGGATCTGTATGAAGATAAATATCCGGTCGTGGAGCGGGTTTTGGTAGAACCCGGGCAGGAAAAGCTGCTGTTTGATCTTGAAAAGATAAAAGAAGATGTAAGGATTATCGCAACGGCAGCGCGTATTGAAAATATGGCATGTGAAAACGGACAGCTTAGTATTGAGGCGAAGGCAATTGATCACATTCAGGTGAATATGAGGATCCGCCTGCCAGGGAAACCGGAAGATTTATGTGCACATACAGAAAGCGGGAAAAACATGGAACTGCAGTCTGTATGGGATGAGAAAAGCAGAACGGTTTTGTTATCCTACAGAAGCAACAACGAAAAAGTACATATTACAGGGAAATTAAAGTATGAATCATGATGCTAATGCAGCTGCCAGATAATTTAATGGGCTGCATCATGGAACTTATATAAAGATTGGAAACGATCTTAATATAGAAAGAAAACAAGACAAGGAGGAAAATATGGATTTCTTAGACAAAAGAGTCGGTGTAATTTGCAACGAACTTAAGAAATTAAAAGTAAAACAGGTATTTCCACTGACACAGTGGGAGTACAAGGAAGGAAACTTTATTCACCCGGAGGATGCATTAAAAGACGAGGCAGCCTGGGAAAACTTTGACTGCAAGACCATGCACTGGTATGGCAAGGACCGCCACTACTGGTTCCGCACGACCTATACCATTCCAGAGGAGCTGGATGGAAAAAGTGTATGGATCCGCGTTTCCTCACAGATCGACGAGTGGGATGACGGAAGAAATCCGCAGTTTATCGTGTTTGTGAACGGGGAGGTTTATCAGGGTATCGATATGAACCACAGGGAGTGCCTGATCACAAGAAGCGGAAAGGCAGGAGAGACACTGACCATCGACCTGCAGGCGTATACCGGGATCATGCATGAGGAATTTGCGCTCCGCACACAGATCGAGGAGATCGATGCAGAGATCGAAAAACTCTATTATGACCTGTGGGTTCCGCTTGCAGCGTTTTCCCGCATGGAGGCAGATGACAAGAACCGCAAGGATATTGAGTATGTGCTCAATGAGACGATCAATCTGCTGGATCTAAGAACCCCGTATTCCGAAGACTTTTACCGGAGTGTGCGGGAAGCATCTGCTTATATCCAGAAAGCATTGTATGAAGATATGGCAGGGTATGAGGATGTGATCGCAACCTGTATCGGGCATACACATATCGATGTTGCGTGGTGGTGGACTGTGGCACAGACAAGAGAAAAAGTCGGACGCAGCTTTGCAACTGTGTTAAAGCTGATGGACGAGTACCCGAATTATAAGTTCATGTCCAGCCAGCCACAGTTATATGCATTTTTAAAGGAGCGTTATCCGGAATTGTACGAGAAAGCAAAACAGCGCATCAAAGAGAAACGCTGGGAGCCGGAAGGCGGTATGTGGTCGAGGCAGACTGCAACCTGACATCGGGAGAATCCCTCGTTCGTCAGTTTATGCATGGCAAACGCTTTTTCAAAGAGGAATTTGGCGTGGACAACCGTATCCTCTGGCTGCCGGATGTGTTCGGTTACTCCGGGGCATTGCCGCAGATTATGAAAAAGTGCGGAATTGATTATTTTATGACGACCAAGCTTGCATGGAACCAGTTCAATAAAGTGCCTTACGATACGATGATGTGGCGTGGAATCGACGGGACAGAGGTGCTGACACACCTGATCACGACCCTTGGCGTGAGCCAGCCGATCAAAGATTACTTTACGACCTATAATGGCATGCTGCACCCGGATGCGATCATGGGAGGATGGATGCGTTACCAGAATAAGGATATCAATAACGATATCTTAGTCTCCTACGGTTACGGCGATGGCGGCGGCGGCCCGACCAGGGAAATGCTTGAGACCTCGATCCGTATGGAAAAGGGAATCAAAGGCATTCCGAAAGTACGCCAGGAATTTTCACGCACCTATTTTGAAGAACTTGAGGAGCGCGTGAAAGGCGACAGACGCCTGCCGGTATGGGAAGGTGAATTTTACTTTGAGTACCACCGCGGAACCTATACCTCAATGGCGAGAAATAAACGCAGCAACCGTAAGGCGGAACTTGGTCTGATGGATCTGGAACTATTGTCCGTTTTAGCACAGGCACAGGTTGCGTATCCGGCAGAAGAACTCGACCGCATGTGGAAAAAAGTCCTGATCAACCAGTTCATGATATTCTGCCTGGATCTGCGATCCATGAAGTATATGAGGTGACAAAGGAAGAATATGCTGCACTTCAGAAAGAGATCAAAGCACTGGAAGAGGAACGTCTCCATGCGCTCGTTGGAGATGGCGAAGGCATCACTATTTTCAATACGACCGGACACGACCGCAGTGATATTGTAGAACTTGGGGAGATCCATGCGGAAGCGTTAAAGGATGCAGAGGGCGTGCTCTATCCGGTACAGAAGACCGCAGAAGGTGCAGTGGTTTATGTAGAACATCTGCCATCAAAAGGATATAAGACATTTGCTGCTGTATCCGGGGAAACAGAGCAGAAAACGCCATTTGTCATTGTGGGTGACCATACGCTTGAGACACCGTTTTATACGGTTCATCTGGATGCGGAGGGACGTTTTGACCGCATCTACGACAAGGAAAACGACAGGGAAGTACTGCAGGATGGCAAAAAAGGCAATCAGTTCCGTATGTACGAGGATAAGCCGATGTGCTTTGATAACTGGGATGTGGATATTTACTATACCGAAAAGTACTGGGATGTCAATGATGTGATTTCTATGGAATGGACAGAGTGTGGTCCGGTGCGCACAACATTAGAGATCGAGCGCAGGGAGAGCAATTCTGTGATCCGCCAGAAGATCCATTTCTATGCAGACAGCAGAAGGATCGAATTTGAGACTTATGTGGACTGGAAAGAGCATCAGACATTGTTAAAGGTACATTTCCCGGTCAATGTACATACCGATGAAGCAACATTTGATGTACAGTTTGGTAATCTGACACGCAAAGTGCATACCAATACGAGCTGGGATAAAGCACGTTTTGAGAGCTGCGGACAGAAATGGATCGATCTCTCGGAAGGTCACTACGGAGTCAGCATGTTAAATGACTGCAAATATGGACATTCCGTGAAGGATTCTGATATGGCACTGACACTGATTAAATCCGGCATCGAACCGAATCCGGTGGCAGATCAGGAAGAGCACTATTTTACCTATGCAATCTATCCGCATGCGGAAAAATGGCAGGAAGCAAAAGACCGTGGAGCAGGCATATGACCTGAACCAGCCGGCTATTGCAGTGGCAGGAGGAAAGCCGGGAAGCCTGTTGTCAAAAGCATCTGTGGACAGGTCCAACGTTGTATTAGAGACGATCAAGTGTGCAGAGTCCGGTCATGGCATCATTATCCGTATGTATGAGAGCGAAAATGCACTCACAAAGACAAATCTTGTAGTTGAGGGGAACTACAACAAAGCGTTTGTCTGCAATCTGCTCGAGGAGGAAGAAGCAGAATTAGAGTTGAAAGACGGAGTGGTTTGTGTACAACTGAAACCGTATGAAGTTGTTACTGTAAAACTCGTTTAAAATCATATAGAGGCATTCAGATTCCGAAGAGAGTTCGGTGGGATGCCTCTCTTTTATAGGGAGATTTACGTTATGACCAATAAATTAAGCCATATTTTTGAGTGTTCCGATCATATTACGGAAAAACAGTATCGGACCAGCAGGGCACTTTTTATCCTCGATGGATGCGCTTCCACACAGATTTTTACGGTTACTTCCGGCGCATTTTTATCGGGACTTGCCTATCTTGTGGGTGCGGGGACGGCACTGACCGGATCATAGTTGCACTGCCGACGCTGATGAATACCATCCAGATTTTTTCCTCTGTCGTCTATGAGAACCGCGCAGGCAGCAAACGGATCACGGTAGAGTTTGCACTCATCCAGCGCTTATGCCTGCTCATGATGCTGTTTGTTCCGACATTGATGTTAGGAGCGAGAATCTCGGTGGCAGTGATCGCGGTGCTGTATTCCTGTGCACATTTCTGTGGGGCATTTATCAACACCGGGGCAAATAACTGGCTGATCAGCCTGGTGAAAAAAGAACGGTTGGGAAGATATCTCGGACTGAAGGATTCAATGACTTTAGTTGCGTCCACAGGCGGTTCCCTGATCTTAAGTAAAATTTTAGATGCCTACCGTTTCGCGGATCAGGAGGTTCTGGGATTCCGGATCATCGGCATTTTATGTATCGGTATCTGCGTGGTCGACATTACCTGTCTCACGCTGATCCGGGAACCGGAAAATGTGAAATATGTGGAGCCACTGAACATAAGGAAAGCAATACAGATGCCGCTCACAGACCAGAATTACCGCAATATATTGATTTTCTTCCTGCTGTGGAGTGTGGCGTCTAATTTTGCCAGTCCGTTTTTTTCTATTTATATGTTAGAGAATCTGGGGCTGTCCTATTTTTATATCACCGTCATGAATATGGTTGCATCGGTGGCGCGGATCGCGGCTGCAAATCTGTGGGGGAAGGCAGCAGACAGTTATTCGTGGAGGCTTGTTACGCTGGGGTCCATTTTTATGCTGGGAGTTGCATATATCGGCTGGGGACTGCTGACGAAAGAAAACTGTATCTACTGGCTTCCGGTCGTACAGGCTGTGAGCGGGGTTGCCTGGGGCGGCATCAATATTGCGACTTTTCGGATGCAGTTTGCCTTTGCACCGTTAGAACACCGTGTCAGCTATGTCAGCTTCTGCTCAACAATGGTTGGGTTTGTAGGATTTTTTTCATCCATGCTCGGCTCGACATTTGTGGCATTAGCAAAGGATATCAGGATTTTAAACATTCCGGTAGATAACATACAGATGGTGTTTATTTTGTCTGCATTCGGAATTATTGCAAGTGCATTATACAGCCGAAAAATAAAGGAGAAATGACAGGACAGATATGGAGAGAGATAGCAGAAAGCGGGCAGAGGCGCTGCTTGCGCAGATGACCGCAACAGAAAAAGTGGGACAGTTAAACCAGCATTTATATGGTTTTCGGATCTACCATGTAGAAGATGGAAAAATTATTTTTACGCAGGAATTAAAGGATGAAGTAAAAAAGTGGGGCGGGATCGGCACGATCTATGGTCTTTACCGTGCAGATCCATGGTCGGAAAAAAATTATGAGACAGGGCTTGCCGGGGGACTTTCCATGCAGGCATATAATCAGTTACAGAAATATGTGATCGAACACAGCCGCCTTGGAATTCCATTTTTACTGAGCAGTGAATGTCCACATGGACATCAGGCGTTAGACGGATATCTGCTCCCGGTCAATCTGGCAGTAGGTGCATCGTTTGACCCGGCATTGTATGAGCGGGCAGGGCAGGTGTGCGGCAGGCAGTTAAAGCAGATGGGCGTGGATTTTGCACTGGTTTCGGCACTGGATATTTTAAGAGACCCAAGATGGGGGCGCAGTGAGGAGTGTTATGGGGAGGATCCATATTTATCGGCAGAGCTCGCGCGGGCGATCGTAACAGGAATCCAGAAAGAGGGCGTTGCAGTGGTTGCAAAACACTTTTGTGCACAGGGGGAGACGACCGGAGGGGTCAATGCCAGCGCAGCGCGGATCGGAGAGAGGGAACTGTGGGAGATCCATTTACAGGCGGCGAAGGCATGTTGTGAGGCGGGCGTAAAAGGCATTATGGCTGCATACAACGAGATCGATGGAAAATTCTGCCATGCCAACAGACATCTGCTGCAGGATATTCTGCGGGAACAATTGGGGTTTGACGGGGTCGTGATGGCGGATGGCATCGCCATCGACCAGTTAGACATTATGACGGGGGATAATATCAGGTCGGCAGCACTTGCACTGAAAGCAGGTGTGGATATCAGTCTGTGGGATGAAGGTTATACAAAGTTAGAGGAGGCGTTAAAACAGGGATTTATCACGGAAAAGGAACTCGATCAGGCGGTCCTTCGAGTGCTCACTTTGAAATTTGAGCAGGGACTGATGGATAAACCTTATATTGATGAAAACGGGAACCGTACCGCCTCTTACAGCGAAAATGGTGCTGTTTCATTTCCGACAGAGGCATATCAGGAGTCGGAAAAACTGGCGCGCGAGTCGGTAGTGTTGTTGAAGAATGAAAATGTACTGCCGATTGGGAGAGCAGAAAAAATAGCCTGATCGGTCCAAATGCGGATGATATTTACCGGCAGATCGGTGATTATTCACCTCCAATGGACAGGGCAGGATATGAGACGTTAAAGAGCGGCATGGAAAAAGAATTTGGTGCAGACCGGGTTCGCTGTTATAATGGACATGAGGTCGGGACGGCTGTTTCTCTTGCGGAAAATGCGGATATTATCGTGCTGGCATTAGGCGGATCATCGAGTCGTTTTAAAGGGGCGCTGTTCGATGAAAACGGTGCGGCAAAAGTACAGGGAGTACTTGAGATGGACTGTGGGGAGGGCATGGATACCGCCAGATTACAGCTCCCCGGGAACCAGAACGAACTGTTTACGGCTGTCTGTGCGCTGAAAAACCGGTGATCTCCGTAGTCATTGCCGGGCGGCCTTATGCAATCCCTGAAATTGCGCAGGATTCAGATGCACTGTTATATGCTTTTTATCCGGGACCGATGGGAGGAAAAGCAATCGCGGAGCTGTTGTCTGGAAAATATGCACCGTCCGGCAGACTGCCGGTGTCCCTTCCGCGAAACTGCGGACAGCTTCCGGTGTACTATAACCATACGGTGTCCTATCCGGCAATGCACTATTGTGATATGGAACATGGAGTTTTGTATACATTTGGGGAAGGAATGGGATATTCCCACATGGAGTATGTGGATATCTGTCTTAAAAAGCAGCAGGATGTGTGGATTATTTCAGGAATTGTAAAGAATAAAGGAAATATAGATGATACGGCAGTGCTGCAATGCTACCGGAAAGTGTTGTCCGGTGAACTTGTGCCAAGAGAGCGGGAACTGGTTGCATTTTCCAGAATAAAAGTGGAAAAAGGAGGTCAGAAGGCATTTGAAATCGTTATGGATGCGGATAAATTCCGGTATTTTAATGAGAGTGGTGCAAAGATTTATAAGAGTAAAATACTTTTAATGGATAGTGGAAAAATAATTTTTGAAGAATAGGAAGAAATTCTGACAGCAGGAGGAGAAAATTATGTATTTATTACCAAAGCCAAAAACAATCAAAGAACAGGACGGACAGATGCTGCTTTGCCACAGCACACATATTGTGATGACAAAAGAGGTGGCAGAGACAGAGATGCATGCAGCAAAAAGACTGCAGGAGGCGATCAGGCAGGAAACGGGGCTTATCCTGCCGTTTTCCGTAGGGGAAGTAAGGGAGGGGGATCTCTCTCTTGGGATCGCAAAAACATTACCAGAGCAGACATATGAGATCACGATCGACGAAAAAGGCGGACAGATTTCAGGCGGCGACGGGGCTGGCGTGCTTTATGGTGTGGAGACCTTCTGCCAGATCGTACAGCAGTGTGGCGGGATACTGCCCTGTGTACAGATTCAGGATGCCCCGGATATGCCAAACCGTGGTTATTATTTTGACCAGACAAGGGGACGTGTGTTAAAACTGGAAGAACTCAAAAAAATTGCAGACAGGATGTGCCGCTATAAATTAAACCAGCTTCAGCTTTATGTGGAACATACCTATCTGTTCCGTGACTTTTCGGAAATGTGGAGGGATCAGACTCCGCTTACGGCAGAGGAAATCTTAGAACTTGACAGTTATTGCCGGGAACGTCATATTGAACTGGTTCCGTCGCTGGCAAGTTTTGGACATCTGTGCACACTGCTCTCCACAAAAACATATGGGGATCTCTGCGAGATGGAGGATTCCTGGAAGGAGCCGTTTTCCTTCTGGAACCGGATGCGGTATCATACGATCAATGTCTCCGATGAGCGTTCCCTTCCTCTGATCAAAAAGATGATCGCAGAATATATGCAGTTGTTTTCTTCCAACAAATTTAATATCTGTGCGGATGAGACATTCTGCCTTGGCAAATATAAATCGAAAAAACTTGCCGAAGAGCGTGGCGTCCATCGGCTTTATATTGACTATGTCAAAGAGCTTGCACAATTTCTGGTGGAAAATGGAAAAATCCCGATGTTCTGGGGCGATATCATCTGGAATTCGCCGGAACTGATGAAGGAACTGCCTGAGAGCATGATCTGCCTGAACTGGGGATACGCACCGGAACAGAGGGAAGATGAGACGAGGGCGATCGCACAGACGGGTGCAGTGCAGTATCTGTGTCCGGGTGTATGCGGCTGGAACCAGTGGGCAAACTTAATAGAAAATTCTTATAAAAATATTACAAGAATGTGCGGTTATGCGGCAAAATATCATGGCATCGGTGTGTTGAACACAGACTGGGGAGATTTTGGACACGTTAATGATCCGGCATTTTCTGTTCCGGGGATGATCTACGGTGCTGTATTTTCCTGGAATGGGGAGAAGATACCATTTGCAGAGTTAAACCGTATGATCTCACGGATCGAGTATGGGGATACTACCGGAAATTATGTTTCCCATCTGGCAGAAATCTGCGGACAGTCGGTATTTCAGTGGAGAGAAGCTGTCATGTATTATGAGAACCGGTGCTTAAAGCATGAACTCGAAGAGGGCGAAGATCTGTTCCGCGGTGTGGATCAGGCGGGTGTAGATGCTGCAGCAGATGCCCTGCGTGATATATACAAAAAAACTTTTGGAGAGCACGCAGGCGATGCCAGAAACGAAAAAACAGATGCAGCTTTTATCCGTGACATTGCAGGGGATCGGTATCTGGAATGCCGTAGGACTCCTGATAGAAAGCATGGAAAAAACGGGAAGTTTGATATGCAGAAAGGTCTGGAACTGGCAGAAAAGTTAGAATGCTGGTTTATGGCTTATAAAGAAAACTGGAGAGCCACCAGCAAAGAAGGCGATCTGCATCATATTGCAGAGATCGTGTTCTGGTATGCAGACTGGATGCGCAGAAAATGATAAAAAAGTATAAATTCTATCAGGTGATAACTGATTAATCATCAGGACTTTTCACGGGAAATTTATGATATAGCATATTGTCTGCTGCCGGAATCATAAGCAAATGAGAGGATACAAGAATAAATCTCAATATTTTCCACATACTAACTCCAAAGCTGATATATAAGAAAGAGCTGCTTTATCAAAATATAGCATTGGAGGATAACAACGTGAAAGCAACAGGAATTGTTCGCCGGATAGATGACTTAGGACGCATCGTGGTACCAAAAGAGATCAGAAGAACTTTAAGGATCCGCGAGGGCGACCCGCTTGAGATATTTACAGACCGCGAGGGGGAGATCATCCTGAAAAAATATTCGCCAATCGGTGAACTTGGACAATTTGCCGGGGAATATGCTGAAAGCCTGGCACAGACTACGGGATATCTTGTTCTTGTGACAGACTGTGACCATGTGATCGCAGCATCCGGAAGCGGGAAAAAAGAATTTGAGGAAAAACCGGTCAGCAGACAGTTAGAGGAAGCAATCAGTGAAAGAAAGAACTATCAGGCATCCGCGGAGATGCGGAATTTATGAAAGTGACGTTAGATGATGCCGGGGAATATACAGAACAGGCATTCAGCACGATCATCTGTGAGGGAGATGCGATCGGTGCAGTGATCATCTGCAATAAGGATGAGAAAAAGAAAATGAATGATACCGAAGGAAAACTTGCTGCGGCGGCAGCATCATTTTTGGGACGGCAGATGGAACAGTAAAATAAACTCAGAGATGAGAAGAGGCGGGAAAATCAAAAAAGCAAAGATTTTCCCGCTTTTAATATACTATTGGAAAAACAAAAAAAATCATATACAATAGACACTGTAAATGAGACAGAAATGGAGCAGCTTATGAAATTCATACATGTTTCGGATGTACATCTTGGAATAAAACCGGATGAGGGAAAACCCTGGAGTGAAAAAAGAGCGCAGGATATCTGGGATTCTTTTGCAGAAGTGATCGGGGCGGCAGTGGAGTTAAAACCGGATTTTTTGCTGATATCGGGGGATTTGTTTCATGCGCAGCCGTTAAAAAAAGAACTTCGGGAAGTCAATTATCTTTTCAGCAGAATACCCCAGACGAAAATTATCCTGATGGCAGGCAATCACGATTATCTTCGTACAAAATCGTATTATCTGACGATGGAGTGGGAGGAGAATGTTTATTTTTTCCGTCAGGAGGAGCCGGGACATTTTGATTTTGAGGAGGAAAATGTCAGTATTTACGGGTTAAGTTACTGGCACAGGGAGATTGGAGAACCGGTTTACGATTCAATCATTCCGGAGGATCGGTCGAAGATCAACATTCTTTTGGTACATGGCGGAGATCTGCAGCATATTCCATACCATCCGAAGCATATTCTGGAAAATGGGTTTGATTATATTGCTGCCGGACATATTCACAAAGGCGGACAGCAGATACCGGGGCGTGCAGTGATGGCGGGAAGTTTAGAGCGACGGATAAAAATGATGTCGGATCACATGGATACTGGCTGGGAACGATCAATAAAGAGCATACCGATATTCATTTTCATCCGGTCAAAAAATGCGAATACTGTCATGAAGTTTATCCGGTTACAGGGAAAACGACAAATTTCGAACTATGTGAGTGGGCAAAAACACTGCTGGCAGAAAGACCGGGGTATCAGTATTTCCGTCTGTTTCTGCGGGGGAAAGTTTCGCCGGATACCGGATTTGATACGGCAAAGTTAGAGGAATTTGACAGGGTTGTCGATGTGACGGAACAGCTTTCGCCGGATTATGACTACGAAAAATTAAAAGAAAACTATAAAAATACCCTTCTTGGGAATTACATAGAGGAAATGGAAAGGCGGCCGCAGGATGTGGTCACAAAAAAGGCATTGGAATATGGAGTCAATGCGTTATTAGGATATAAAATATGCAGATAAAAGAAGCAATCATTGGTCAGTTTGGAAAATTGCAGAACAGGAACATCTCATTTGAACCGGGGATCAACGTGATTTATGGGGAGAATGAGGCGGGAAAAACAACGCTGCATGACTTTTTGCTGGGAATGTTTTTCGGAATGGAAAAGGGGCGTGGAAGAGGCACGCTAAACAGCATGTACCAAAAGCATGAGCCTTGGCATGCACCTTCCTATTACAGTGGTGCCCTGCGATTTTTGGTGGATGGAAAACCATTTTATTTAGAGCGTAATTTTTACTATAAAGACAAAAAAGATATTTTAAAGAACGAGGCGGACGGGGAAGAACTGTCGGTTGCTTACGGCGATCTGGCCATGCTGCTCGGTGGAATAGATAAAGAAACGTTTGGAAACACTTATGATATACCGCAGACCGGGGCAGTGACAGGAAAAGAGCTTGCAGATATCCTGGCTGAATATCTCTCAAATGCTGCGGAGGGCGGTGGCGCAAATATCCAGGTTCAGAGGGCAAAAGCAGCACTCGCAGCAAGAAAGCGGGAACTGACGCAGGAAGTAAAGACGATTCATGAACGGAAAAATGAGGATATCCGCCAGCTGATTGTGGAAAAAGATCTCTTAGAACGTGACAGTCGTGGATTACATGCCAATATTGCGGATGCCGAGAGAGAGATCGACCAGTTAAAGCGTGTGCGTGTGGAAGAGATCGGTGAAAAACGAAAGAGATTATCCGAACAGGAAAGACATCAGACAGTCCGTATGGAGAGGCAGGATGCTGCGCCGGAGAGAACAGGGGCAGAGAAAGCCGGAAAATCAGAATGGGAAAAAGAACAGCCTGACCGCATGGCGGGGATCGGACTTTGTGCTTCTGCGCTGCTTGTCAATACAGCGGTACACCACGTCACTTCGTATCCGTCACGCCTGTTTTTTATTTTGCAGGCAGTCTTTTTTGCAGGGATGATTCTATGCGGACTTTATGTGGGGATCAGCCATGTGATAGAGAAGGCAAAAAAGGAAGCTTATTTATCAGCACAAAAGAATGAGATGAAGGCAGTGACACAGGAAACTTATGCGGATGCAGGACTGCGGCAGGCGGAACGGATGCTTCTCAGTTTAAAAGAGTCGCTGTCTGAAAAAGAGACCAGACGTTACAATATCATGCAGGATCTTGAGGCTGCAAAACAGCCGGGAGGACAGGAAAAAGAACTGTTAGAAGATATCCGTGCATTAGAACTTGCAGCGGCAGAGATCGACCGTCTTGCAAAAGAGTATTATGAGGACAGTTTAGATGGACTTGGGAGTGCCGTTTCAAAGTGGATGTCACAGCTTACTGCAGGGAAATATGATCATGCGATTGTAAAGGAAGACGGAAAGCTTTTGATTTTGGCAGATGGAAAAGAGATTCTTCCTGAGGCACTGAGTCATGGAACGTTAGAACAGATCTATCTGGCATTCCGTCTTGCGGTCGGAGAGATTGTGACAAAAGAAGAACCCATGCCGGTTATTTTTGATGAGGCATTCGGTATGTATGATGAAAAACGTCTGATGCAGACACTTCGTGCACTTGATTGTCAGATCAGAAAAGAGCAGGGAAGACAGATACTGATCTTTACCTGCCAGAAGCGTGAGATGGAATTACTTGAACAGTCAGGGATTACATATCATAAAATTGTTTTGGAATAGAGGAGATGCAATCATGGCAGCAAGAAAAAAGAAAAAAAAGAAATACCGTATGTTCTGGTTTTTCGCAAAGATGCAGCTGGTGCTGCTGCTTGCAGTCATTGCAGGGGCATGCTGGTATTATTTTGGCGGTTACGCGGAAGAAGTAAAAGACTTAAAGACGCAGGCAATAGAGCTGGTGCGCCATTCCAGCAAGGAAACATTTAAGGCAAATCAGACCAGTATCGTCTATGCTTCGGATGAAAGTGTAATCTCCACATTAAAAGGCGGAAAAGATTCTTATTATCTTTCGATTACAGATATGCCGAGTAATGTAGAGTGTGCTATCGTCAGTATAGAGGATAAAAAGTTTTTCCGGCATAACGGAATTGACTACCGGGCGCTTTTGCGTGCGGTAAAGGCAATGATTGAAAATGGAGAGGCAACACAGGGCGGCAGTACGATCACAATGCAGCTTGCGCGAAATATTTTTTTGAGCCAGGAAAAGACATGGCAGAGAAAGGTTGAGGAAATGTATATCGCGCGGGAACTCGAAAAGAAGTACACCAAAGATGAGATTCTTGAATTCTATCTTAATAATATTTATTTTGGAAACGGATACTATGGGATCCAGTCGGCAAGCCGTGGGTATTTTAACCGGGATGTGCAGGATCTTGATCTGTCGGAGCAGGCATTTTTGTGTGCGATACCAAATAATCCGACACTCTATGATCCACTTACGAATATCACGAACACATACAAGAGAAGAAACCGTATTTTGAAAAATATGCTCGATGATGGGAAAATTTCCAAAACAGCATACGAAAATGCACTGGGTGAGGTGATGGCGTTAGACCGGCCGGAAGCACTGGCAAAAAATGATTATGTGGAGACCTATACCTATTATTGTGCAGCCAGGGCATTGATGGAAACGGAGGATTTCCAGTTTAAATATCAGTTTTCCTCGGAAGATGAAAAAAACAAATATGACGAAGCTTATGAGACGCTGTACAGTGAGTGTCAGAAAAAGCTGTATACTGCGGGTTACCGGATCTATACGTCATTTGACCTGAACTTACAGCAGGAACTGCAGGATACGGTAAACGAGGCACTCGCCGGTTACACGGAGGTCAATGATGAGGGCGTGTATGCCCTGCAGTCGGCAGCAGTCTGTATTGACAATGACAATGGCTATGTCAGGGCGATCGTGGGTGGAAGAAGCCAGGATTTCTCCGGTTATACGTTAAACCGTGCATTTCAGAGTTACCGTCAGCCGGGCAGTGCCATTAAGCCGCTGATCGTATATACACCGTCTTTTGAGCGCAATTATACGCCGGACTCTGTGGTGACAGACGAGCCGATCGAGGATGGACCAAGGAATGCAAATGGTTCCTATTCCGGTCAGATCACAGTCCGGACGGCTGTGGAGAAGTCTGTCAATACGATCGCATGGAAATTATATGAGGAGCTGACTCCGGAAGTAGGTCTTTCTTATCTTGAAAAAATGAATTTTGCAAAACTGGATGCCAATGACTACAGACCGGCAACGGCACTTGGAGGTTTTACAAACGGTGTGTCTGCGCTTGAGATGGCGTCCGGGTATGCAGCGATCGAAAACGATGGAAATTACCGGGCACCGACCTGTATTGTTAAGATATTAGATGCGGATGGCAATGAAATCTATGCATCTGCACAGACGGAAGAGGCTGTGTATAAGCAGAATGCGGCGCGTATGATGACAGATGTTTTAAAAGGTGTTATCACGAGCGGAACAGCACACGGACTTGGTCTTGGCAGTATGCCTGCAGCCGGAAAGACAGGTACATCCAACGACCAGAAGGACGGATGGTTTGTGGGATATACGAGATATTACACGACGAGTGTCTGGGTTGGTTATGATATGCCGAAAAAAATGGATAAACTGATGGGATCTACTATCCGGGCACGATCTGGCAGAAGTTTATGTTAAAGGCACATGAAGGACGTTCTCCGATGGAATTTTTACCGTATGCGCAGGTATCGGATGAGGTTCATACATTCCATCCGGAAGATACGGAGGAGAATCCGGATCAGAATGCGGATGAAAATGCCGGGCAGCAGGATCAGAATCAGCAGCAACAGGATCAGCAGCAACCACAGAACCAGCAGCAACAGGAGTCAGCAGCAACCACAGAACCAGCAGCAACAGGATCAGCAGCAACCGCAGGAACAGCAGCAACAGCAGCAGGAGCAGCAACAGCAACAACAGCAGGAACAACAACAGACAACAAGATCAGC
>ENA-OQAN01000032-OQAN01000032.1-human-gut-metagenome-genome-assembly--contig:-NODE-32-length-67292-cov-6.441078_pt1 | contig 67292 bp, 70 predicted proteins | sample MGYA00242735_ERZ504527 | MGnify/ENA primary metagenome ERZ504527 (study PRJEB26092, sample SAMD00036230) | human gut metagenome | host: Homo sapiens | study: EMG produced TPA metagenomics assembly of... | reverse complement strand
AAATCAGCCACGGACATCATTTGCGAGTAGTTTATTGATTAGTTTGCTATGAATTGTCGCATCCACATTTTATGGAACGCCTGTGGGCAGTTTATATTTCTTCGGAACACACTGCATACTCTCCGGTAAATTTAGGGTACTTATGCGAAGCATCTACTATGAGTTTATAAGCCATGTCCGTGGATGCAGAAATGCTCTCCCGAAGCTAACGCTTCCGAGAGGGCGTTTCTGCGCCCGGACAGGCTTTAACCATCAAGTTGCTTATCTTATTTTATTATATAAAAGGGCGTGTGAAAATACTTTCGTTTTTCACACGCCCTTTATAATGTTATCACCTATGAAATAATATCCTTATAATAATTACCTGTTTACCAGTCAGCACCTCATGGCCATCCTCTGTGACGAGTACCATGATTTCCCACTGGGCTGATGGAAGTCCGTCGTCAGTGTATACTTCCCAGTTGTTCTTGTCATCTACGTAGATATCGGCCTTGCCCATGTTGACCATTGGCTCGATGGTAAATATCATGCCGGGTGCCATGACCATGTCGGTACCGCGCTTGGTGTTGTAGCCTACCCATGGATCCTCGTGAAATTCAAGTCCCACTCCGTGTCCACCGATTTCACGCACTACTGTGTAACCGTTTGCAAATGCATGGTCGTGCACCGCCTGTCCCATATCTCCGAGGAAGCCCCACGGCTTTACCTCTTTGAGTCCAAGCTCCACACACTCCTTTGTGACTTCAACGAGCTTTTTCTTTTCAGGGCTTACATTTCCGATACAGTACATTCTTGATGAATCCGAAAAATATCCGTTTAAAATTGTAGAACAGTCTACATTTATGATGTCACCATCCTTTAAGATGACGTCCTTTGAAGGAAATCCGTGACAAACCTGCTCATTTACCGATGTACATACGCTGTAAGGATAACCCTCATAGTTGAGCGGTGCAGGGATGCCGCCCATGCTGGTGGTCATATCATAGACTATTTTATCAATCTCTGCTGTGTTCATACCCTCGTGGATATGTTCTCCTATGTAGTCGAGCACTGCGACATTTATCTTGGCGCTCTCCTTGATTCCCGCTATCTGGTCAGGTGTCTTGATGATTGAATGGCTCGGTATCTTATGATGTGCCTCAGCAAGCTTTTCAAGCTTCATATCAAATGCCGCATGACAGGTCTTATATTTCTTTCCGCTGCCACACCAGCAAGGGTCATTTCTTCCAATTTTTGTTGACATAAAATCTTCTTTCTAGTGATCAAGAGTAACGTTTCCCATATCGACTCTTTTCCACACTTTTTCTTTTATTTTATAGTTATTTTTCTCCAGCAGCTTCTTATATCTGCCTCCCGAGAAATCATAATCCGTTATATCTGCATTGTCAAGCCCTGCATATATTTCCTGATATTTCCGGGCTATTGCAGACTTTTCCATGGACGAATAAATATCCTTTTTTTCGACTCCAAGCTTCTTTGCACCATCTATATCAGACAAATCATACCAGAAGTCCTTCTCGGAATTTTTCAAAGCTGCTTTCTCGTCGTCAGTAAGTGTAATGCTCTCTTTTTTGGCCATCTCATAAAAAATCTCATCGTGAATGGCCATGGACATAGCTGCTTTACGCGCTGCAACACGGACAAATTCACCGTTTGTGTGGATATTCCAATACTTGTTTGGATTATCGGAATCATACACAAGAGCCTGCTTCTCGACATTCATCTCCTCATATGCCACATAAAATGCCATATCGCGCAATGTCAGCTCTTTCCCATTCACGTTAACAGCCACGTCTTCCAGATGCTCATTGTATACAATATTCTGCTTCATATCATGATAATTATATGCATACACGCCGGCTATGACAGCCAGCACTGCAAGTATAATTGTTGTGATGTGTTTTCTTATTTTGCGCAAAGCTTTGCAACCACCTGATTTATGACCTTTCCGTCAGCCTTGCCCTTGAAATGCGGCATGACTGCCTTCATTATCTGTCCTTTGTTTCCTGTTGCGATTACATCCGAAAACTGCTCTGTGAGCTCCTTTTCTACCTCTTCTGCCGACATCATTGCAGGAGCGTACTCCTCAAAGATTGCATATCTGGTATTGTACTCATCAAGCAGATCTGTTCTTGTGGCAGGGCATGTGTCAATCTGCTCCTTCACGGATTTCATTTCCTTAAGGATGACTTTGTTGACAAGCTCCTCCGGTATATTGTCTCTGCAGCCCTCATCTATTGCCGCCTTTTTGGCTGCCGATACAAGTGAGGATATAGCATCCTTTCTTACCTTGTCTCTTGCTTTCATTGCTGCAATCATGTCTTTTTGTAATTGTTCCATCTGCATGGCTTGTTCCTCCTGCTTTTCTTACTTTATTTACAGGCTTGCTAGTTCGTTTTGTGCGAATTGGTGCCGTCTATCTCTATAATACACCTTATGGTTGGAAATTGCTATTATTTATTACAATGAGTTTGTTGCCGGTTACTAACATTGGTTCGTGGCGTAAGACACGGACATGCCTCCAGATGCAAGGGGCTCTCAATGCGCTAACGCTATGCTGTCAAGAGGCTGTACGAATTATGCCTGTATGGTTTTCTATGCTCGACGAAACCGGCTTTTATGCGCCGTCCATGGCGCATAACACCTTGCCCTGCCGTCCATGGCAGGACATTTCTGTGTTCCATGTGCATAATTCTACAGACTCTAAACAGCTCCGCTAGTCGCTTATTGAGAGCCCCTTGCATCTGGAGGCATGTCCGCGTCTTACGCCCCTTACTTTATTGGTAACCATTCAGCTCTTTGTGATAAAAAAAAGAGCCGGTAAGTATAATAAATATACTTATCGGCTCCTAACCATCCTATACAAGACGCCGTATAGCAAGTATTGTATGACACTGTACGCTTCTGTTTGCTGTGATTCCTGCCTTTGTGGACTGTGCCTCCACTATAACACCACCACCTGCATATATAGCTACATGTCCCGGATATACCACTACGTCTCCCGGCTGTATATTATCGAAGGATACGGCCTGTCCCACAGACTTAAATGCCTGTGAATATCTCGGTGTGCTGATACCAAAATGTGCATATACCTCATGTACAAAGCCTGAACAGTCTACACCGTTTGTAAGACTGTTTCCACCCCATACATATGGATTGCCCACAAACTGCATAGCGTATGATACTACAGAGCTTCCTGAAACTCCTGTTGAAGCACCCGGGTTCTTTCCACCGCCTGCTGCATAGTCACTGGCAATACTTCCGCCCTTACCGGCTCCACCACCATCATAGCTTGGACTGCTTGATGAGCTGTTCGCTCTGGCAGCGGCTGCGGCTGCAGCTGCTGCCGCTGCTTCCTGCTCCTGAATGATTTTGCCCTGTGCCGTAATGATATTCTGATAATTATCTGCCTGCTGCTGTGCCTGAGCTATCTGGCTTGCATACTGCTCCTTCTGGTTTTCAAGAGCTACTATAGCCGCCTCGACATCTGCCTGCTGCTTCTCATAGTCATCCTGCATGGCTGTGAGCTCATTCATGTCGTTGTCAAGCTTAGTACCAATCTCCTTCACCTGCTCAACTGCTGCCTGATAAGAATCCATAAGAGCACGATCCGAATCATATACATCTGACACGTACTCTATACGATTGAGCATATCTGTGATACCATTTGACTCAATAATTGCTGTCCAGATATTGTCCTCAGCGCTATTTTCATACATGAACTGTATACGCTTCTTCATGGCGTCATACTGCTCCTGCTGCTTTTCCTGAGCAGCTGCAAGATCCTTCTGATTCTGCTCTATCTCTGCCTGTTTATTTGTGATATCTGTCTGAAGCTTCTTTTGTGCTGCAAGAATCTCATCAAGCTTTGCAGATTTATTCTTTATATCATCAGCAGTAGTCTGCTGCTGATCCTTTAGACCATTAATCTCATTCTTCTTATCCTTGAGATCCTTCTCAGCCTGTGACTTCTTCTTCTCTGCATCCTTCTGCTTCTGTGTCTTGGCATATACCTTCTCAAGTCCACTGTTTATGTATCCGCTAAATGTAGTGCCCTCTACTGCCGGTCCTGTAAAAACGAGTGCCGATGTTAACACAGTACATATAGCACGTGTCCATTTCTGATTCATTTTATTCCTCCTGTAATACGACGGTCAGATTGACCTTTCCTTCCACAATTTACGTTCAATATACATTCGGATATATTATCGCACAAAATGAATCTTTTTTCCACATCTTTTTGTAAATTTACAGAATTTTCCACATTTTATATAATGATATGATTAAAAAGTCAAAAGGTATCTTGCCCCTAATTTATGATTCACATACGCGCTATTATAAGTCTATCATCAGGTTTGATGCTATCTGATGTCAGAGCATTTATTTCCATTATGTTTTCAACAGTGGTGCGGTATCTTTTTGCAATGTCCCACATTTTATCATCCTTCTGCACTATATAGCCAACCAGAGCTGCTTCCTCTTCAGTATCAGACGCTGTTTTTTCCTGCTCCACCGATATTATGACTGACACTTCATCCTGCTGCAGGGCAATAGCGTTTATGCTGACAACACCCTTAATTTCATATTCGCTGTTGTCGAGCAGATTGACCTGCACCTGGTCTACCTGCAGATTTACCTCGCAGCAGGTGTTGGCATCCATGCCGGGTATCTCAACAAACTGTTCAAACGGCACAGAGTCTGTATGCATCTCTATCGGACAGCCATCATCCTCCACAATATTCACACAGTTCACCTGCAATACACCTGACACAATAATTCCTGTGTCTGCATTTTTTATCTGTGCAATAGCGGCCTGCGTCTTTGTACCGCATATTCTTAAAATTCTCTTTTTGCTGTTTTCTCTGTACAACTGCTCCAAAATACGGCATTTTGTGTCATTTTTCATAAGAAGGCTGCATACCTTCATCTTTTCAAACACAGGTTTTACCGGACATGATACGCTGTACATGTCATTGAGCACCTCTACTGTTTCCTCACTCCAGACCTTTCCATCCACCGCAAGCGCTGCCTCAATCGAAAGCTGCCTGAGCTCTCCGTCGTAATCATTTTCCGCCTCAACCTGATGCATGGCAGGCTGTGTGCGAAGCCAGGCAATATTTCCGGCATCATCACCCTCGCAGCGTATTTCATTTGAAAATCCCTCCTGCACCTCAAAGCAACAAATTTCCTGTTCTTCACTCAGATACACTATACACGCATGGCACTCGCCTGTCAGTGTAATATGGTCACGCTCGTATGTATACTCCAGATTTCTCATATCAACAAGACTTGATATGAGCTTGCATATATTCGGCTTGGTCTTTGGCAAAGTGACGACATTTTTAATTCTGACAATATCCCTTACAACACTGTCAAGCTTAAGCACCTTCATCTGCCCCATAAGCTGCTCCACATCCTTGTCATCAATCCTTTGTGCAACCTCAAGATTTTCTTCCCTCTCTCCATAAAGCTCCACGCTTATAATGCCTCTGACCGAGAGCTTTCGCGAATTGATAACCCCAACCGTAAGCTCATCAAGCCCGGTATACACACGAACTGTATCCTTCTCGCAGACTCCTTGAAGCACAAGCTTCTCCTGAAACGGTATTGCATCCTTTATATGCTCCACTCTGTTTCCGCCGATATTTTCCTCCGGCTCATCGCCTTCAAAAACTTCCTCTCTCGTATACAGCACTTCAAATTCAATGCTTCCACTCAGCCAGATATTCTCGCCTGACGCTTTTATCTCGTCAAGCTTTACCTGCCCGTTCTGACAAACCACTTTGGAAACATCAGGCTTATTGTCCTTTATGACATAATCCCTGTCGAAGCCAACCTGCGACATATCCTTTACCTTTTCTATGCATTGTCTGATTTTTTGTGTAATTAACTCCATAAAAAATACCCCACTTCAAATATGTATATAAAATACATATTCAAGATGGAGTAACTTTATGCAGATGCAAATATTTAAATTCATGATCATTATAATAAAGATGCAACATCTTTACTTCATGATACTAGCAAAGCTGCATCCTTATATCTTTTGTAATCACATCAGTGTAGGTGAAAGATAAGAGCTGTGGCGGATTCTGCTCAAACTCATCATCTATCAGAACCGTAAACACACTTGGGTATGCCTGCTGAATAACACCCTCCTGGATGTCAACCTTGTTGCGGCCAAGATCCTGCTGGATTTTTACCCTGTTGCCACACTGCTGGTGAATCGATGCTCTGACTTTTCTAATTTCTGTCTGTTCCATTTTAAGCCTCCTTATTGTGGATATGCCCACTGGCACATAACTATAGTCCTCATGGTAACCAGTATTGTAACGACGGTGTCATATATATGAAATCAATCTCTGTATAAATATAAAACAGGGCAAATTAATCAACAATTATATCAATCAATATATTTGAATATATAAATATGTCACCACAATATCTAGTAACTTTACTATAGCAAAGTATCGCAGTGATAGCAATAGGGCATTAGTACTGATTGTCAGTTTTTTCGCAACTTTTAACACAATTTACGAAATTTTCACTCAAACACAACAGGCATTTCACTCAATTCCGTCTTTATTACTATATACGGATAACTCGCCTGATTGCTGACCTTCTCGCCCTTATCCGGGGCTATCAGACGCGTATCAAAATACATTGCCTTATCCTTAACATAAAACTGGTTAACCGTAATACTGTAGCCACCTGTCTCCTTTGTGCCAAAGCCTTCCGCTATGTATAAATATTCATCATCCTTGTACGTCAGCTTCATCGCCTTTGCCTTGTTTTCATTTATCTGCTTTTTAAACTCCTCTGGGATTTCATCCCCGCAGATCACCGTGTACTCAACCATCCTGTCACTCTCCGTGCCTGAAATATTTGCGCGACAGCCCGAAATCACTGTCGTTTCCAATATAACAAGCACACCTGCAGCCACCACCAGAATTTTTTTCAATTTTTCTGACATTTTTTCCTCTCTTTCTTATCATATCGCTTATGATATGATATAATATCAAATATTGAACTACAATTTATATAGAGTATGAAAAAGAGAGGTCAAATATGCGTTCAGTTTTAATCGTAATATTCGTATTTTTCTATCTGCTGCTCGGTCTTCCGGTGCTCGGAGCCATGTGGATAATACACAAATTTGCCCCGGCATGGCCGATATGGCACAGCTTCGCCTGGTACAGTGGGCTTTCCGTGTCATCATATTCCTAAGCGGAGCAGACATTGAATTTATAGGGGAGGAAAATGTGCCAAAGGACGAGGCTGTACTATATATAGGAAATCACCGTAGTTTCTTTGACATCATAATCACCTACTCCAGATGTCCACGCCTGACCGGCTACATCTCAAAGCAGAGCATCACAAAAATACCGGTGCTGGGTCTTTGGATGAAGCGCCTGCACTGCCTGTTTTTGGACCGCGATGACATCAAGCAGGGACTAAAGGTCGTGCTTGCAGCCATAGATCAGGTCAAATCCGGCATCAGCATATGTGTATTTCCTGAGGGCACACGCTGCAAAAACAAAGATGACCTGACAGAGGTACAGTCTTTCAAAGAAGGTACTTTCAAGATTGCCACAAAGAGCAAATGCAAGATAGTGCCAATGGCAATCATGGGAACAAATGAAATATTCGAGGATCACCTTCCATGGGTCAAAAAGAGGCATGTGGTTATCCGATACGGCACTCCTATTGATCCGGCAGCACTCAGTAAAGAGGAACAAAAGCATCTCGGAGCTCATTGCAGAGAAGTGATTGTAGATATGCTTCATGAAATGGTATAGCTGAAAAACCGCCCAGTCGGGCGGTTTTTCATATTTCTTCTTCAAATTCCTTTAAACTATTAAATTTTATTCTCATCAACTATTTTTTACTTCAAAACAAGCACCGAATACGCCGGCAGCTTTGCCGTTCCATCCTTATATGATGGTGCTTTCTTTGTAGTCTGAAGCATTGCAACAGCATCATTTACTCCAAGCGATGACACATCCACACTTGCTTCATCCTTTGATGGATTAAATATAAGCACTGCTTTCTCACCATTGTACTCTCTTGTGAATATACACACATTATCATTTGACAGATCTTTTTCAAAGGTATTTGTACCTCGTGCTATCTCCGGGAAAGCATTTCTTATTGATATTGTCTGCTTCACAAAGTTGTAAATAGAGTATGGATCCTCCATCTGCTTATCAAGGGTATCATATGTCTGCTCGGTTTCTTCTGCATTCTGAGGTCCCACACACATTCCCTTAGCTTTTGAATCCCCACTCCATCTCATGGCAAGACGCTTCGTCTCATCATTGGCTGTGCCTCTCATGCCGATTTCCTCTCCATAATACAGAAAAGCATTTCCGGGCATAAGAAGATTCATGCCTGCGCCATCTTGGTTTTCTCCTCGGCATTATCTCCGTTGTAGTATCCTGCGCTGCGTCCCATATCATGATTTGTATAGAAAGGTGCATCAATGTATGAGTCTGTATACTTCTTTATCTCATTTTCCACATCAACCAAAGCATTGCCGTATGTGCTGGCACCATGATTTGCTGCACCATTTAACACCTTTCCAATATATCCATCCTGCTGTGAAAAATCAAAGTTGAACATACTGTCAATTCCACTCTTATAATACTTCGCATACTCTCTGTATGTAGTCCAGCCCTCACCAACCATATAAGCATCGGCCTTTTTGCTCTTCACATTGTTTACAAGCCATGTGAGGTCATCTATAGTCTCAGTCTGGTTATTATTATTGTAATAAATCACAGCATCCAGTCTAAAGCCATCTACGCCGCGGTCAAGCCAGAAGGATGTAACCTTGTCAATCTCCCCTCTTACAGCTTCGCTCTGCAGGTTAAGGTCAGGCATGCTGTCTACAAACTGTGACTCGTAATACCAATTCGTGCCCGGCAGCTGGTTGTAGCCTCCGGTATTGGTTTTGCTAAAATTATAGTAATCAACATAAGGACATTCCGAAGAATCCGGCTCTGCCCCATCAGGAAGCGACTTGATATAATCTGCAGCCGCCTTAAACCACGGATGCTCGTTAGATGTGTGATTTATTACAAAGTCAATAATCACATTGATGTTTCGCTTGTGACACTCCGTAATAAGCGCATCAAAATCATCCAGAGTACCATACTGCTTGTCAATATTCATATAATCCGTAATATCATACTTGTGGTATGAAAGAGAAGGCATAATAGGCATCATCCAGATTTCATTGCAGCCAAGTCCCTCGATATAGTCAAGCTTCTCCGTAAGTCCCTTTAAATCCCCAATGCCGTCACCGTCACTGTCAAAAAAACTGTATACGAACACCTCATAGCAGGTCCTGTAATTGTCCTGAATCACATTAGGATCATTTTTCGCATTCATCTGCTCCATAGCAGAAGGCTTGTACTCCTTCTTTGCTGCCGTCTCGGTATTCTTTCCACCCGCAGCACATCCAGCAAGCATCGACACCGCCATAGCTGCTGTCAATACCACAGCAGTCAACCTGCCCGCCAATCTATTCACAGCCCTGCCGACCATGTTGTGGCCGCCTATTTTATTATTAATCATACGCACTCCTTTTCTTATTTTCTAAACTAAATTCTGAGCAAACTTGTATCTACAAAATCACTACACATATTCGCTAAAACATACGATTCTCTTGCTTTGTCCACACTCCATTTCAATACGCACTGAACAATCGTCCACCGGATATTTTGCGACGCTGCAACGCAGCCAGCATTACTCATAAGTATGTAGTTAACTCAATTCTCACATCTTTCACAAGGTAGCAACAAACTTAGCACACGGTACCCTCGGCCGGAGGGTACACAGTGTGTTCCGAAGAAAAATATGAACTGCCACGGGGTACCATGCCCCACAAACAAGCCACACACCTCATCTCTCCAAATCCAAGCAGCGAAGAAAGCCCGTGGCTGACTTCATATTTTCCTGAGGAATATACTGTGTGCCATGCCGGCACCACACAACCTGAAAGTGCTAAGTTTGCCACACACCCCAAAATTTGCCATCTATATAAACCAAAAGCCGCCGCACAAAAGTGCAGCGGCCTAAATAAAACCAAATTAGCCTTTGACAGCTCCTGTAAGTCCATCCACGTAGAATCTCTGCATGATAACGAAAAGTATTGAGATAGGTATTGATACAATAACTGCAGCAGCAGCCCATCTTGTGAACCATCCGTTTATAAACTCTTTCTCAAGCATGTTGTAAAGGAGAAGAGATACTGTCCAATACTTGTCGTTTGGACCAACGATAACCCTTACAAATACGAAATCAAGCCATGGAGCAAGGAATGCTGTAAGTACTGTATATACTACGATTGGCTTACTGAGTGGCAGGATAACCTTGTAAAATACCTGGAACTGTGTACATCCGTCAAGGATAGCCGCCTCAGTAAGAGACTTAGGCACAGTATCAAAGAATCCCTTTGCGATATAGAAGCCTGTTCCTGCTCCTGCTGAGTATATGAGAATCAATGAAAGGCGAAGCATACTTCCCTCTGTAAGTCCGATAGCTTTAAGATAAAGTATACGGCAACCATTGACATGAAGGCTGGGAACAATCCAAGAATCATAGCCAGATTCATGAAAGGCTTACGCATCTTAAATCTCAGTCGTGACATACTATACGCAACAGAAAGTACAAATACTGTTGAAATGATACATGAGATCACTGAAATAAACAGTGTATTAAAAAATGCTCTCGGGAAGTTCAACAGTGTAGTCTCTGTGAACAGCCTTGTATAGTTGCTAAATGTAAGGCCATGTGGGAAGAAGTACTTTGTATAAGCACCACTCTCAGCTCTAAAGCTTGTCATAATAATCCAGAAAATTGGGAACAACCATACTACAGCAAGTATTCCAAGAATGATATGAACAAGGGAATTCTTTGCTACTTTCTTAGCACGTCCGGCAGACATAGGTTTTTTTGCTTTTGCTACACTACTCATTACATGAATCCCTCCTCATCCTTGTATGATTTTGTATTTCTGTATGTAACAAGCGCTACGATAGAAAGTACAATGAATGTGAGGATACCGATAACGGCACCGATATTGTACTCCTGATTATCAATAGTCAGCTTGTACAACCATGTAACCAGAAGGTCCGTCTTTCCTGCACTGTCTCCGACAGGTGTAGGCTTTCCTGCTGATAACAGGTAGATAACGTTGAAGTTGTTGATATTTCCGGTAAACTGTGTGATGATATATGGTCCCATGATAAACATGATATATGGGAGTGTGATCTTAAAGAAGATCTGTGCTGCGTTTGCACCATCAATCTTTGCAGCCTCATAAAGCTCTGAAGGCACATTCTGTAATACACCTGTAACCTGAAGCATGGTATACGGAATACCTACCCAGCAGTTGATGAGAATAACAGAAACTCTCGCCCACATAGTGTTGGTCCAGAATGGAAGCGGGTTATCAATCCAGCCCCACTCCAAAAGCAGGTTATTAACAGCACCCTGTGGCTGGAACATCTGTCTCATTACAAGGAGTGATACGAACTGCGGTACCGCAATTGAGATAACAAAGCATGTACGCCAAAAGGCCTTGCAATGTGTCTCTTTACGATTGATAACGATAGCAAGAATGAGTCCAAGGAAGTTACAAAGGAAGGTTGCAAATACAGCCCAGCAGATTGTCCATCCGAGTACTCTCCAGAATATCTTACCAAGCTTACCACCAAGTCCAAGCACCTGTCCGAATGAGGCAAAGCCTGTCCAGTCGAACAATACCAGATGATCACCCTTTACTGAATAGTTTGTAAAGGCCATTGGAATCATGAACAGCAATGGTAAAACTGTAAAAATAAATATTCCCATAAGTGGGAGAAACATAAGTGTCTTATGTAGGTTTTTATCAAATAAATCCTTGACATCTTTGCCAAAAGAATTGATTTCTTTTCCAGCTTTTGAAAGGCATTCTGCCTTATATCCGCTCTTTAAATTCTCGCACCACATGTAAATAAATAATACTGTGATGGCAATTGTTATGACGCCATATAACAGTAATAATACTGACTGGTCGCCTGCAACATATTCATAAATCTGCTTCTGCTCATTAAATACCTCTTCCTGTTTTCTCCAGCCAAGTGAAGGCAGCATGGAAATGTAATAAGCACCAGCGCTAACCATATATGCTATATATGCAATCTCTATAGCAAGAAAAATCAGACCCTTTATAATCTGCTTATGAGCCATATTGGCAAGACCCATTACGAGTGCCGATAGCTTAACTGTAGCTCCGCCTTTTGTGAGGGCATTGCCAACAGTATACGGAGTAGCAAATTCCGAAACTTTTTTCTTTTTGTTTGCTCCTATCATACTTTTCCTCCTGGCATGCATTATATATGCCAATCCTTTAAACTAATTTATTCCAAGATTCCGGCTACCCGGAACCTTGGAATCATAATCTGATCTACTTAATTATTTAAGAGAATCATTAAGCTGAGTATTGAAGTCCTCTGTCTTCTGAGCTGCATTGTCCTTTGTAATCTGGCCTTCTGCACCGTTCTGGAAAGCATCACCGAATGGTGTAGCTGCATCCCAGTAACCTGCCATATCAATGATAGGCTGTGCTACTGAACAATCAGATGAAACCTTAGCCATAGCTGCTGCTACAGGATCTGCTGCGATTTCCTCGTTTGTTACAAGATCTTTGTTTACAGGAGCCTGTGCTCTTAACTTGAAGTGAGCAAGCTGTGCATCCTCACTTCCAAGGAATGCTGCAAGCTTAACTGCTACTTCCTGGTTCTTGCAGTTAGGGTTAACACCGATAGCCTTAGATCCTAAGAATGCCTTTAACTGGCAGTCTTTTCCACCAATATTGATTGTAGGAAGAGCTGCAACACCAACGTTCTCCTCACCAAGTGCCTCTTTAACTGCGTCATAGTTCCAGTTACCATTGAAGTAAGCGTTTACTGAACCATCCTTAAGTCCAGCAAGACCAAGTGATCCCTCATTGTTATCCATTACGAAGTTTGGATTTGCAAATAAATCTACGATGTAGTTTGTAACTGCTACTGCCTTATCTCCGCTGAAATCATATCCGGCAGCCTTGTCTGTTCCGTCTCCGAAGATTGTACATCCGTTTGCTGCATAGAATGCATTGAGATACCAGCCGTTATCAAATGGGAATGAAACCTTACCCTTTGTAAGCATTGTATCAAGGCTCTTTACATCATCCTCAGAGAAAACTCTCTTGTCATAGTACATGAACCATGTGTTTGATGTATAAGGAACTGCGTAGATGTCTCCATCATATGTAACAGTTGCTGCCATAGCCTCTGAGTTAGATGTCTTAACATAATCTGCTGCCTCTCCACCTAACTTAGCAATAGCATTAGCCTTAATTAATGGCTCAAGCTGATCGTTTGCAAACATGTAAACATCAGCTGCTGCCTTAGGATCCTTTGTAACAACGTCCTTTGCATCACTCTCAGATGATGTAACATACTTGAACTCGATGTTGAAATCAGGATTTGCTTTAGCAAATGCCTCGCACTCTGTCTTGAGCCAAGCACCCTTTGCATCATCTAAATCCTCTGAAGGTCCCATTACTGTAATGGTCTCCTTGCCGCCGGCCTTCTTGTCGGCTTTCTCTGTTCCATTTCCTCCGTTGCTGCTTCCGCATCCAGCAAACATTGTTGCTACCATAGAAGCGCAAAGTAAAGATGCTAATACTTTCTTCTTCATATCTTCCTCTCCTTTTTGAATATAAAATGTAAAAAAGTATATATATAAATTGCCGTGCAACTTATATCAAATTAATTATCTGCGGTAAACCACCGCAATGTTTCTAATCCAGGCTATCTTTTCGTTGTCCAATCTGTGTGGCTTACTTGTCATGCGCCATCTCCAGTTATGTCCGACTGTCGAAGGATAATTCATCCTCGCCTCATTTCCAAGCTCTAATATATCCTGCATCTGACTATCGCCAGCTCTGCGGTGCTGTGGTACAGCTCCCTGATAAGAGCATTTGGAACCTGTGATTTATTTTCAATATTCAGATACTCATACAGATAAGCAAGCTCATAATCTGTCTTTTCACCGAAAGAACCAACTATTGTCTCATTGTCATGTGTACCAATATATGCAACTACATGTGAATCAGTGTAATTGTGTGGCAGATACTCATTGGACGGATCGCGTCAAAGGCGAACATCATAACCTTTGTTCCCATCCAGCCCGACTTCGCAAGGAGCTTTTCACTCCCGGCAAAAGGCTCGCTGACGTATAATCATCAGCCACTACATTAACACCCTCAAGCTCTTCGTTGATTGCATTGACAAGCCTGCGTCCCGGTCCCTTGAACCATTTCCCGGATAGGCTCTTGTCCTGTCCGTACGGTACCGCATATGCTTTTACAATTCCTGCAAAATGATCAATCCTGACGATATCAAAAAGCTCTCTGCATACACGCATACGCTTTCTCCACCACGAGAAGTTGTCCTCCTTCATGGCATCCCAGTCATACATAGGATTGCCCCACACCTGTCCGTTCTCTGAATACTTATCAGGAGCGGCAGCTGCAACATACTCCGGTGTATCGTTTGCGCTCATCATAAATAGTTGTCTCTCTGCCCATACGTCTACGCTGTCATACCCTACATAAAACGAGGCATCACCTATTATGTAGATACCTTTTGAGTTAGCATAATTTTTCAAATCCTCCCATTGCTCGAAGAATTTATATTGGCAGAACTTCCAAAAAGTAATTGTATTATAATTCTTTTTTTGGTACTTTTCAAGCGCAACCGCTTGCGGATTTCTATACTCGCTTGGCCACTCGCTCCAATTTTTGTATAAATTGTCGGCTTTCAGTGTCATAAATAGTGCATATTGTTCAAGCCACTCCGACTGTTTTTTTACAAAATCCTGAAACTCTTGTGCATTTGTATCAAATCTTTCAAACGCTTTTTGTAAAATCTTGCATCTGTTCTGATGCAATGCTGCATAATCAATTTCTGATTCGTCTGTGCCCCAGTTATACCCCAGGATCTCTTCCTTCTCTAACAACCCCTCATCTACCAGCTTATCTAAATCGATGAAATAGATATTGCCCGCACAGCCTGATGATGCTGATATGACTATCGCCAAATATGGTGGGGCCTACCGGAAGAACCTGCCAGTACTTCTGTTTCAAATCACCAAGGAGATCAACAAAATTGTAAGCCTCTCTCCCAAGAGTACCTATACCATATGGTGACGGCAGACTCGAGATTGAAAGAAGTATTCCGGAGCCTCTGAGATTTTCTTTGGCCTCCAAATTACCATTCCTCTTTCCTAAAATTTTCTATTTTTTTCGTATCTGAGATTATTTTATTTCCTATTGTCAGATTTGTCAATCTTTTTAGTGGTTTCAAACTCATTTTTGCCATTTTTCACGTAATTTACATTCATTTTTTGGTAGTTATTACCACAGTTTCAAAGATATTTTTCGAAATTTATTACAGAAAATATTGCCTATTTCTGATAGTAAATGTATAATTTAATTATCACATAAGAAAGGATAAATACTATGGCTACTATTAAGGATATTGCCGCCCGGCTGGGCGTATCAATCAGCACTGTTTCAAAGGGATTAAATGGTGCCAGCGATATAAGTGAGGAGCTTCGTCAGACAGTTTTAGACACTGCTGTCGAAATGGGCTACAGCACAAAGCGCTCCAGAAAGGTAGAAAACCGCAAGCTGGCTCTGTTTATTGAAAATATGAACTACGAGTCTATCGATGAGTTCGGATATGATGTAGTGCTTGGTTTCAAACAGAATGCTTTTAAGCACAAATGGGACGTGGACATCATCCTGTCACACCTCAGCTTCAGGCAGAAGAAAAATACGATACATATATATTAAAGAATGGCTATTGTGGCGCATTTCTGGTAGGTTTTGCTCTTCACGATGAATGGATGCAGCAGCTCAAAAATACTACAATGCCTACCGTTTTGTTTGATAACTATATAGAAAACAATCCCAATGTAGCCTATGTAGGCACCGACAGCTACGAGGGCATTGACATGGCTGTAAAGCATCTGCACAATCTGGGCCATAAAAAGATTGCCTTTATCAATGGTTCTCTTTTTTCCCTGGTTTCGGATCAGCGTCAGGAAGCCTTTGAAAACTCTATGCGCAATGCCGGTCTTGAAATCTACCCGGAGCTCATGGGACACGGCTACTATATTCCTGAAACCGCACAGTATTACGTTTCAAATTTTATTGCAGCAGGTGCCACCGCTATCCTCTGCGGAAGCGACACTATAGCAAAGGGTGTTATCTTAGAGTGCCAGCTGCACGGCTTCAATGTGCCAAATGATATAAGTGTGGTCGGCTTTGACGATGTCAAGTTTGCCGCAGCCCTTACCCCTCCTCTTACCACTGTCAGACAGGAGTGTAATGATCTGGCCGCTGTGCATATATTATATTGAATTCGCTCATTCACCATATTCCAATCAGCCGCACACAGCTACGTCCAAGGCTGATTGAAAGAGAATCTACTGCACGAGTTTCCACCGCACATGCTGCTGAGGAATAGCCTGCATATATACCACCTTCCAAAGGAGGCAAAATTGTTCAAACGCAAACATGTAACCACTTTAATTACATATTCGCTGGTATTTTTCAGTGCAATCTCCATGACAGCCTGTTCTTTTTCGGATGTCTCTTATCTATTCAAGAGTCCCGCACAAAAGCAGGCTATTCTGCACAAATCACCTGCGTTTTGGGAGGATGCCACAAGTGTTAAAGGCAGCAGCAACCTGTCTATCCTGCACAATGTCGCCTTTGAGGGGCAGCCGTACAATGATACAAGACAGTTTGGTGATAACATCCTTATGGTAGGACAGGGCAGCTACAATAATTCCATCATAGAGACCGATGATCAATCCGTTAAGTATTCATTTGATGTATATAATCCCTGGTCCAATGAAATCACGGCAAGCCTCACTCACGACAAAACCGACTGTGATGACTACATGATAAAAGGTGACCGACTCTGGCTCATCAATTCCGATGCCGGCAGGGCAACAATCTATGATAAGGATTTAAAGGAGATAAAAACCTGCAAATATAATCCTGAGGACTATGATGGCAATTGCGATACATCAGATTCTGATGATGGCGATGTGCCGAATCCCGGCAATTATTATGATGTCTCACAGATTGCCACCTCCGCTGACGGAAAATATGCTCTCGTGTCAGGTGTCACACCCGATACCTACAAATATGCAGTCTCTGATATAAGGCTTGACGATAACACAGTGCTTTCAACCTACGAAGGACAAAGTTTTTCCATGTCATGTGTCGACTCAAAGGGCTTTGTAATCGAGGCAGATACGGCCAACAATATTTGGAACTATCATTCATCCGATGGAGAAAACAGCTTTTTTCACTGCCGGATGTGGTGGATGTGACTTTGGCAGAGATGGTGACATGCTCATACGATGCAGGATTTATCCTCGGACAACATCATCAGTTACTATAAATATTCACCCGCCACCGGTGTCAGTTCATCCTTTTCATACAACCTGGCGACTCGAAACACAGGCAAAATATCCGACAGCTCATCCGACTCTGCGGCAGCCGATACCAAGACCTACTGTTCTGCCAACTCGGTATATCTGCCTGATGCAAACTGTGTGATGATGCTTTTGTACACAGCGCAGTGCAACCCGGAAATTCTCATCTGGTCACTCGACAAGGGCAAGAATGACAGCAAAGCCGAAATCACGTCATACAATGACTGTGATACACTGCTACAGGCCTTACGCGATGATGGCTCATATGTATCCCCATATTCTGCCATAGACCCCGCTGACAGTACCGATGAAAATCAGGAAGCTATGGAAGAGGCCGGGAAGGATTCCGACTACAATACATACGGCGACGAGGTCACTCTGATACCTGACACCGCGTCATATGACTGGGGTGATTTATCCGACATAAATGCACGTATCACAGCCCTTGAACAGAAATACGGCTTTTCCATATATTTCGGGCCTGAGGTGCCAAAGAGAATTGATTACTACGATATCCATCAATTCAAGAACAAGGATAAGCTGTCGATCGCTCTGGATTCGCTTGAGGAAATACTTGACTGTTTCCCTGATGACTTTTTCACACAGCTGTGTTATGGCGATATAAGAGGCATGCGAATCTATCTGTGCGGTGATATTTCATCAGGCCACTCAGATATGATAAATGAGCCAAGCGGCTTCGTAAATATAATAAACAACCACAATGTGATGGTTCTAAACTGCAACTACAGCTGGGATTTCAGCTACACTGTAGGCCATGAGATTTCCCATCTGATTGACCAGAGACTTACATTCATACACACCTACGATGAAAAGAGCGACTTTTCTGAGGGGAAATGGAACAGCTTTAACCCTGACAGCTTCTCTTATGATGATAGCTACGTAAACTACAATCCGGATGATCCATCGAACCACATATCCGGGTATTTCATTGATTCCTACGGCATGACCTTTGCAACAGAGGACCGCTCTGAAATATTCGGAACCGCGATAGACGATTATATTAACGGCATTTATGATGATGCAAGATTCACAGATGATTCGCCGATACGAAACAAGCTGGACTACTACAGCAGATGTATCCGTGATGGCTTTGATACAAAGGACTGGCCTGATACGATGGCATGGGAGTCTGTGCTTACCGCCACCGGGGCACAGGCCGATTAAATGATAATTTCAGAATAACACAAAAACCTCAAGTCATACGACTTGAGGTTTTTTAATGGGCAGAGATGGATTCGAACCATCGAAGCAAGTTGCAGCAGATTTACAGTCTGTCCCCTTTGGCCACTCGGGAATCTGCCCATGTATTTAATTACGATACTTGCATAGTTTATCACAACATATGTGATTATGCAAGCATATTTTATCGTAACCAAATTATTTTCTTTAATACGGGGATTGTGCGCCCGGGACGGTGCTTTGGTGGGGGATTTATGCCCTCGCTTTCGCTACGCTACGCTGCTAAGATTCTGTAGGAATTATGCTTTTAATCTTTCTATGACTGACGAAACCGGCTTTTATGCGCCGTCCATGGCGCATAACGCCTTGCCCAGCCGTCCATGGCCGGGCATTTCTGCTCCTCTAAGCATAATTCTGACAGACTCTAAGCAACTTCGCTATGCGCTCCAGTAAGGGCATCAATCCCCCACCAAAGCACCGTCCCGGGCACACAATCCCCTTACTTTATAGCTATAATATAGAAATTAAAAAAGACAGCCTACGAATCGGCTGCCTTTTAGGAGAAGGTATTTTTACTATGGGGTATAGCAAAAACTATATAATGTATTGGGGGGTTTTTACGGTTATTATAGTATCATGATTGCAACGATAAGTGTTCACAAATTGCATAAAAATCATGGTTTGTTTTTATGCAATTTGTATAGTACTTTAGTTATATTTAATATTTTTCATATAGTGATTCTGCACAAAAGCATAGCTGTTTTTTAAATATTATGTCCAACTGTTGTTTTGCTGTCCTCGTCAAACAGTGCTTCAAACTCATCTCTTGTGATTTTCTCCTTCTCAAGAAGAAGTGCTGCACATCTGTCAAGCACATCGCGTACTCTGCTATCATGCTCTTTGCCTTGTCGTACGACTCGTCGATGATACGCTTTACCTCGACATCGATTGCCGATGCTATGCCCTCGCTGTAGTTCTTTGCATGTGCGAGGTCTCGTCCGATGAAGACCTCCTCCTCATCATCGGCATAGCAGATAAGGCCGATATTGTCTGACATACCGTATTTGGTAACCATCTCGCGCGCAAGCTTTGTAGCCTGCTTGATGTCCTGTGATGCACCTGTGGTGATATCGTCAAACACAAGCTCCTCTGCGACACGACCGCCTAAGTCTACTACGATTTCCTGAAGCATACGTCCCTTTGTGTTGAACATCTCATCCTTCTCAGGCAGAGGCATGGTGTAGCCTGCTGCGCCTGCTCCTGTAGGGATGATCGAAACTGTGTATACAGGTCCCACATCCGGAAGCAGATGGAAAAGGATTGCATGTCCTGCCTCGTGGTAGGCTGTGATGCGCTTTTCCTTGTCAGAGATGATACGGCTCTTCTTCTCAGCTCCGATACCAACCTTGACGAAGGATTTTCTGATATCATCCTGTGTGATATATTCTCTGTTTTCGCCCGCTGCACGGATTGCTGCCTCATTCATCAGATTCTCAAGGTCTGCACCTGTGAAGCCTGCGGTAGTCTGTGCAATCTGCTTTAAGTCTACATCCTCTGCAAGAGGTTTTTTCTTGGCATGGACACCTAAAATTTCTTCTCTGCCGCCCACATCCGGTCTGCCTACTACAACCTTTCTGTCGAAACGTCCCGGACGCATGATAGCAGGGTCAAGTATATCCACACGGTTTGTGGCTGCCATGACGATAATGCCCTCATTGACACCAAAGCCATCCATCTCGACAAGCATCTGGTTCAATGTCTGCTCACGCTCGTCGTGTCCGCCGCCCATTCCTGTGCCACGGCGTCTGGCTACTGCATCAATCTCATCGATAAATACGATACAAGGCGCATTTTTCTTGGCATCCTCAAACAAATCTCTCACTCGTGAGGCTCCGACTCCGACGAACATCTCCACGAAATCAGATCCTGAAATGGTGAAAAACGGTACCCCTGCCTCTCCGGCTACTGCTTGGCAAGGAGAGTCTTACCTGTTCCCGGAGGTCCTACAAGAAGGACACCCTTTGGGATTCTTGCTCCAAGTCTGGTGTATTTTCCCGGATCACGAAGGAAATCAACTATCTCTGCAATCTCCTCCTTTTCCTCCTTTAGGCCTGCTACATCAGAAAACTTGATATGGTTCTCCTCCTGTGTAGTGAGCTTCGCACGGTTCTTGCCGAAGTTCATCATCTTGCCACCGCCGCCCTGTGCTGCTGCGTTGTTGTTCATCACTGCAAAGAGTATGAACATGGCTCCGAATACCAAAAGATACGGAAGCAGTGTCATAATCCAGCTCTCAGCCGGAACATCCGCAACTGTATAGTCGGTGTACCCTGCTTTTGTCATGGTCTTTTCGATATTGTTTACATCTGATACATAAAGCACCTTTGATGTGCCATCCTTGAACTTCACCTCCAGACTTCCTGTCGGTATCTCCCTGTTTTGCACTACCTTTACGCTCTTCACCTGATTCTTGTCAAGATCCTTCTCGAACTGACTCTGTGTGTAAGAGTTTGATGTAGCCCCGGCGCTCAGCCAGTACCAGATGCAGATTACTGCAAATACAATGATAATGTATACGCCTATTCCGCGCATACCGCTTTTTTGTTTATTCAATTTACTTCTCCTTTTTATTTTATTTCGCCCTCGACGAAGCCGATGTAAGGCAGATTTCTGAACCTCTGATCATAGTCAAGGCCATAGCCTACCACAAACTTATCAGGAATCACAAAGCCCACGTAGTCTACATTTACATCATCAACCACACGGCGCTCAGGCTTGTCCAAAAGTGTACAGATTGTGAGACTCTTCGGGTTTCTTTTGGCAAGGAGCTTTGAAAGCTGCTAAGAGTATTTCCCGAATCAATGATATCTTCTATGATGATGACATTCTCTCCCTCGATAGAATGCTCAAGGTCCTTTTTAATCTTGACATCGCCTGATGACTCTGTGCCTGAGCCATAGCTGGATACCGACATGAAATCCATAGTCATAGGCAAATCAATTCTCTTTGCAAGCTCAGTGGTAAAGAATATTGAGCCCTTGAGTATGCAAATGAGATATACTGACTGTCCCCTGTATTTTTCTGTGATTTGCGCTCCAATCTCTGCAATACGCTTATTGAGCTGCTCCTCTGTCAGGTAAACCGAAATATCATATTTTTTTGAAAAATCCATTTTGTTTTCCTCCGTAAAATGTGATCTTAAGTACTTTTCCTGTCTGTGGTGTGACAAGTGCGCTGCAGCCGGATCTGTATCCGATAATGGCATGCACCAGTGATTCATGGGCTATAAGCCACAGCCCCGCTCTCTGCTGTGCAGGAATTTTATCACCTGTAAATACCTGCTTCAGCTTCTTATGATGGTCCTTGTCATCCACAATTATATAGTCACCGGCTTTTCTTGTTCTTATTTCAAAGCCTTTCTTCATCTTATCATAATCAAACCATTTCGTATATGGTTTTTTGGGAATTTCGTCCATTTTACCATTAAAATCTTTTATACAAAGTGTGACATATGAGCCATCTGCCGAAAGCTTTATGTTTTTTTGCGCTCCCGTGGCACTCAGTGCCTCAAGCTCTTTTTGCGTAATGTGAATTTCTTCTTTTTCATCGTCACACCTTTCGGCGAAGAGTATCACCTCGCCAAATGATTTTTCTGCAATAATACCATACGGCAGATTGATTTTTCTGCCCGACTGCTGCCCTGCAAGCTTCACAAGTGCACCGATATGCGTGCTCGTGATGTCCTTGAGCCGCCCTGACGCCAGATGTATACACTCGCGCGCCACTCCGCTTTTTAATGCCGGATGCAGACTCTCAAAGCGACTGATTTCAAGTATCACCCTGCCTTCTTTTTTTGAAACCATGCTGTCACACGCCTCTTTTAGCTGCTGCTCGTAAAAATCATTCATCACCGCAAGCTGTCCTGCACTCTCATTGATATGCTCAATCGCCCTGTCATTAATCTGCAAAAGCAGCGGAAACACATCATGGCGCAGCTTATTTCTGGAGTAGGCTGTGTCAGTGTTTGTGGCATCGGTGACAAAAGCCTGTCCGTTTTCCTTTAGATATTCCTCTATCTGTGCGCGTGTTGCTGATAAAAGCGGCCTGATATAGGTGACACCGTTCTTCACGGAAACCGGATGCATGCCGGCGAGTCCCTTCGCTCCGCTTCCGCGAAGCATCTGAAAAAGAACTGTCTCCGCGTTGTCCTCCATATGGTGCGCAACTGCAACGACTGCCTGCCTGCTGTTACCCTGCTTTTGGTCTGATGCATCGGCAGTTTCGCAAGGATATCTGCCAGCCTCCTCTTCAAACGCCTCATAGCGCAATATCCTGGCGACTTCCTTTTCAAACGCTTCATAACGCAATATCCTGGCGGCCTCCTCCAGTCCGAGTCCATGACTTTTTGCATATTGCGGTACGTCCACAGAATGCACATGGCACGGTATGTTAAGCCTCTCGCAAAGGTCTGACGCAAACCTCGCATCCTCCCTGCTCTCGGCACCTCTGATGCCGTGCTCCACATGTACTGCCTCCAGCGCAAAATCAAGCTCATCTGCGCACTGTCTTTTTATCTCATTTAACACCAGCAGAAGGCAGACTGAATCCGCACCTCCCGACAGCGCAACAAGCACCGTGCTGTGATTTTTTATCATCTTGTTTTCCAGAATATATTCTTTTGTCCGTCTAATCATTATTTTTCCCAGATTCCTATTGCAACTACAGTCATATCATCCATGGCATATCCGCCTGTGTCAAGCAGCACCCTGTCCAGAATTTCCTGTGCCAGCACACCTGCATTGTCACTTTTGACGCCTGCGATGATATCCATAAGCTTCCCCTGCCTGTCCTTTACATGCAGATATTCTAGCACACCATCAGTCACCATGACAAGAAAATCACCACTTTGAAGCGTATTTTTTGAATGTATGCTCTCCTGAACAGCATCGACTCCCGCAGGGAGGGATTCATTTTCTATAACACTTACCGTTTTCCCTGATTTGATAAATGACGGTGCTGCGCCTGTTTTGGTCAGCTCAAGTTCTCCCGTGTACATGTCTATCGTGGCAAAATCAACCGTGGAATAGGACTCCTCTCCGCCGATATGACCATTGCAGAGTTCATCAGCTTTAGGGCACTTTCCCTGCTAAAGCCGGCCTCTAAGAGCTTTTCAAGCAAATCCACAACCAGCGTGCTCTCAGCCTGAGCCTGCTTACCGGAGCCCATGCCATCGGATACGCACACATGATACATGCCATCATCCAGCTGAAGCATGCTGCAGCTGTCGCCATTTGCCTGAGAGCCTGTCTTCTTTTTGGTCGCCACTCCGGAAAGCGCATAGAACTGATTCTCCTCGTACAGCACAATAGATGTCCTCTCATCAGAGATTATTGAAACAGTCCCCTGCGCCTGCCTGAGCTTCATTCCCATGGCTCGCGAAACTGACTGTACATACCTTGAAATTTCAATCCCGCCATCTGCCTTAGTGCAGACATCTGCCTTTATACATATCTGTTGCCTTACATTCTCATAAATATGGGCATTTTCAACCTGTATACCTGCCTCTTTTGTATATACATAAACTCTTGAAAGACGCAGCCTTCTTTTTTTATCAATGCATTTTTCAGCCCTGCACCAGCCCTCCATGAGCTCTGCCATAGCGTCAAGCTGTGCGGCTATGACGCGTCTGTTTTCCGTGAGACGCCTGTACCAGGCTTCATTTAGCTCAATACGGGCAAATGCCTCTGTAGCGGCTTCCACCATACGCGTGTAGTGCGGGCAGCCCTCCACATATCTGTTTTGCACAATTTCCTCTGTTTTCATACGATTGCGCACTGCATCAGCAAGCATTTTTATGCTGTCAGAAATCGAAGCCCCGCTTGTCCAGCAAACACTGCAGCCCTCACAGCACGCGCAAAGCCTCCCTGTCACCTCAAGCTGTATTTTCTCACTCTCATCAGGGATTTTATCTGCCGTACATTTTACAGCCATGACATTTGCAGTCGAAATAATGCCTGAAAGTCCTGAAACTGCTGTGGCAAATGCCTCCTCCCTGTCAGGCAAAAGTCCTGCCATGACCGGATTTTCATCGTGTCCAAAAGCCCTTAAATATTCACATGCTCTGCATAGCGCAAAGGCTGCCGAAAACACAACAAGGCTCTCAGCTACAGCTAACACTATCTCATCCGTATCAGGCCTTCCAATAAATGCTACCGTCAGATTCATCACCGCCGTGGCACAGGCTGCTACAACGGCTGTTGTCAGACATCCGTTTTTATTGCTTTTTCTCACGAAAAGCCTCACTCCAAAGCAAATCACCGCAATAATAAAGAGATACTTACATATCGATGGTATCGATATAAAGTATCCCATTCCAATAATTAATCCTATGTAAAAAATAATCGTACGAGCGTTGCTCAGACAATAAACTCCATACACTGCAGGTATCAGCGGATAACAATCCATCACACACACCAGTGTGGACGCAAATGCCATAAGCCCCCACATAGCTTTTTTTAAATTTGCAATCCTCATCTTTGCGCCTCCATCTTTTTTCAACGATTATATGTGGTCAAAAATGAAGGTTTTGACGAAAAAGCGCAACTATCTGTTCAAAAATTATTTGTCCTTTTCCTTGAAGATTATTTCATTGTCATACGCAAGCCCAAGCTTGCTCTTTGCCATATCCTCTATGTACTGGTCACTCTGCATATACTGCTGCATGCTTTCTATCTCATCAGCACGCTCCGATTCTTTAGTGTACTGCTTTTCAAGCTCCGCTTTTTGTGCGGCATATGTAGATTCCTTCTGCTTTAGCTGCACAACCTGGACTACCATAACCACAAGAAATGCTATAACTATGATGGAAACACTTAAAGTTCCGCCCCTTCTCTTTGCACGACGTTTACTCATTATTCCTCCTTAGGTGCTTATCTGAATATCCTGCCAAACATTTTATCTTTTTTCCGGTCACCTCCGGTACCTTCGATACGTAATCATGTCTATCTCACCTTCTATATCGGCTTCTCCCTTCTCAAGGTTTAGCTGTTTACGTGAAGATCCTTGCCCTTTAGGTCAAGCATGCCCAGCTCCGTCTCCAAAAGTATCTCTCCCACATCAAAGGAGAGCACATCCAAAATGCCTGTAAAGCTGCCTGTTCTGCGATTATTCAAGATAAGCTTATGACTCTTTGTGCCTGATATTTCTTCCATTTCCTGTCCCTCACATAATTTTTAATATGCTCCATAGACAGCCGCACATATACATGCCATCTGTGGAATCGCATATGTAAATATATGCCGGGATTCATGAAAATATAACCTATATATACTCAAAAAGATCTTTTGCTTCTTCCTTCTTTGTTGTGTCAAGGAGATTTAACACCTTAACCTTGACTGTCTTTTGTCCAAATGCTATCTCTATTATGTCTCCGACCTTGACATTTACAGATGCCTTTGCCGGTCTGCCGTTTACTGTGACACGGCCTGCGTCACATGCCTCATTTGCCACTGTACGCCTCTTTATCAGACGCGATACCTTCAAAAATTTGTCTAATCTCATTGTTACCTCTGTGTCTTACCTATAATAAATCAATTCATAACTATTACCCTGATTTCAGTGGATATAGCTAAAAATGGGCGGAGCCTTAAAGCTTCACCCATTCTTCTACTCCGTGATAGTCTAACTTATTAGTTAAGAGAATCTTTTAAAGCCTTTCCAGCCTTGAACTTAGGAGCCTTAGATGCTGCAATTGTCATCTCAGCGCCAGTCTGTGGATTTCTTCCTGTTCTTGCTGCTCTCTCAGATACCTCGAAAGTACCGAATCCAACTAACTGGATCTTCTCACCTTTCTTTAACTCCTCTGCAACAACATCTGTGAATGCCTTTAAAGATGCCTCTGCGTCCTTCTTTGATACTCCGGCCTTCTCTGCCATAGCTGCAACTAAATCTGCTTTGTTCATGATAAAATTCCTCCTCTGGATTTTCATAATTTATATAATTCGAGCTGTATTCCCAAATTACCTACAAGAATATATATACTTGTTTTTATGGGGTTTGTCAAGGAAAATGCGCTATTTCCTAGGCTTTTATGCACTTTTACCATTCTTAAAACCTTACTTTGAACTTAATAAAGAGGTTAATGTTGAAAGATAATCTGATATATCCTTATTTGTCAGACTATTTCCCGATCTGTCAGAGGATTTATTGTCTGTCTGCTGTGATGAATTTGTGCTCTGCGAGCTGCCGGTGGTTCTTTTAGATGTACTTTGATTGTCCTTCTCATCTGCCCTCTCTGAGGCAGTCTCTGAAGGAGTCTGTGCGGTGGCTTGTGAACTGCCGGTGCTGTTAGTTTTGGTACCTGATGAATCGTTTGCAGAGCTGTCCGTATCGTCATTTATCGTAATCTGTATGGTGGCCTCCTTTGAGTTCACGTAAAGCGTCCTCGTCCAGGTGTCGTAGCCATCGGCTGTTACCTTAAGCGTGTGCTTTCCGTAGGTTATCTCAACAGGACTTGTATAGTCAATTTCACTGCCATCGACATATATTTTCGCTCCCTGCACGTCAATCTCGAAAAGGATGCTGCTCTTTTTAGGCCCCTCACCCTTTAAATCATTTAAATTTACCTTTGTAGTCTCTCCTCTTTTTATCTCAATATCCGTGCTGCCTCCCCAGCCGTTGTTGGCCACTGCGAGCGTATAGCTGCCCTCCGGCACATCAAGCGACATATCCTTAGTGATTTCTGCAAATATCCTGTCTCCGAGCTGCAAAAAGCTGCCCTCAAACAGCGATGTATTGCTAAGCTGCAGTGTGCCGTGCCCTGTCGTGACAGAAATTGACACTATGTCCTTGTCAATCCCGACAACAGCCAGCTTATCCTGCGCCGTGAGGCTGTCAGTATCTATGACATCCGAGCCTGAAAATATCATGGTGCGCTCACCCAGCCTGTAGCTGCTATTTCCGATTTCAAGCACGCTATTATTCTTATCCACAGAAAAATTGGTCACTGCGTCGTTTGTCCACACCTTATCGGATTTTTGTATACGCTTTGCCTTGCCGTCTGAATCTGCCCCTGATATGTCAACCACATCCCCCTGATGTATGTCTGAAACTGACATGTGATTGCCATATTTGTCGAAAAAGCCGGTGGTCAGCCCATAGTAATACTGATACTGCACTCCTGTCGAGTAATTGTATACCCTGATCGTCTCATTGGCACTGTTTATGTCCGATACTATGAGAATATCTGAACTTTTCTTAACGGACTTTCCGTTTTCCTCTGCAGCAGCTTTCAAACCGGACTGCGTGCTTTCTCCCACGGCCTCCGTCGTATCATTCATGCTGTTATAGAATTTTTTTACACCATCATCCGTGTCCTGTTTTCCACATGCTGCAAGTGACAGCACAAGCATGCATACCGTGCAAAATAATCTTTTGAATTTCTTCATCTGTATTTCCTTTAATAGCTGGCTTTAAACTTTTTTCTACAATAATAATATATCGTATAGTCATTTACTTTTCAATTAAATTCACTATATATATGCATTACTGCTTACACTATGGCATGCAGGGCATGCAGATACTCCTCGCGCTCCCCGCTTAGCTGTATGAGCTGTGCAAGCTTATCCACATCACGGTCGCATACCCATGACTTGCGCGAGTTGCTATAGTGATTGCAGAGCTTACAGAATTTTTCAGGAAACAAAAGCAGTGCTTGAAGCAGTCTCATTGATGTATCATCAAGACTTCTTACGCTGCAATAGCTGTCAAGAATTGCATCTGCAACCGCTGTATCCCAGTGGTTTTTTTCGAGCATCTTGCGCATGTACTCCGCAAGATCAGTTTCCGGATATCCCGGATGCATGGTCTCGAAATTGACAGGGAGCCATCTTCCGGACTGTGTATACACGACATTGTGCTGGTTGAAGGCTCCGTGACAGTATATCGGAACCGACGTTTTACTATTTTCCAGCTCACACAATATTTCCGCCGATTTCTGCCCCTGCTCTAAGAATCTCTCATAGCATTCATAAAACAGATGCTCAAAGGCATTTGTCTTGCTGCGACGCATTATGTAGTTTTTAAGCTTTACTATCTGCGCACATTTGCGCTGAGCTTTTTCATGCAGGCTTTCTACCTCAATATCCGAAGGCAGAGAATACTTTTCCAATATATTGTGCAGCTGCGCTAATGCCCTGCTGCCGCCACGCATATCATCTAGGCTGTCCGTGCTGCACTCTCTGCCTGCTCTGTAATCCTTCAATATGTATGCGTCCTCACAGTTATCCCGCGATATGATACACTGCTCCTTTGTCTGTGATATCTGCTCCACATCCATACCGTTTCTCTGGATAAATGCCAGCGTATCCCGCAGGGTGCATGCCCTTTGCTCATGCCCTCTGTACGGCACGAGCAGCTTCTGCCCGATGCCTGTGTCACATATATATGCTCCTCTGCCCTTTATTATCCTGCTTACTGTAAGCTCATATTTTTCCAAAGCCACTTCCGGCTGATTATACAAAAAAATCCCCCCTCATATGATTAATGCACCATAACTATTCAGATGCTTTTTAATCATATGAGAGAGGTTATTATTTTATTCGCAAGCTCCTTAAGTTTTTGTGCTTCATTGAGCGATGGGTCATCAAGCACCTGCTCATAAAGTCTGTCCAGGATATCGCCAAGCTTCGGTCCCGGCTCTACTCCCATTTTAATCAGTCGCTGCCATTTATCTTCATTTCCTTTTTTGATACACACTGGCGGTCTGCGAGGATTTTCCTGTATACACGCTCATATTCTGCGATGTATTCAAGCTTTTCTGCTCGCCTATACATGCTCTGTCCGAGTGTATCGGCTCTTTTCACCTCAAATAACAGCGGAAAAAGCTCTGTTCCTATGCGGCTCATGGCACGCCTTACATTGCGCTCTGTGATGGCCGGACGGTCATCATGCTCTTTTACGAGCTTACAGCAGCAGTCTGTAGTCCTGTTGTCAAACTTAAGGCGCCTGAGTATCTTTCTTGTCATATCAGCTCCCACAACAGGATGCTTCTTGAAATGATTCTGGCCTTCCTCGTCTGTCGTAATGCACACAGGCTTTGCCACATCATGAAGCAGCATGGTAAGCTTAGGATTTTGTCCGCTCGCACATGCTCCAATGTATGAAGCGTATGCTCGCCGACACTGTACATATGGTGCTTATTGTGCTGAGGTGTCTGCATCATCACATCAAACTCCGGCATGAATACCGCTGTGAGTCCAAGCTCATACAAATCTCTCATCATCTGCGGATGATCTGATGTCAGAAGCTTCACAAGCTCCACCTGGATTCGCTCTGCGCTGACCTTTGACAAGGCAGGGGCAAGCTCTTTTATGGCTGCTTTAGTCTGTGCCTCTATATCAAAGCCAAGCTGGGCTGCAAATCGCACCGCACGAAACATCCTGAGTGCATCCTCACTGAACCTGTCGTGCGCACAGCCCACACATCTGATCACATGTGCTTTTAAATCTCCTATGCCGTCAAATTCATCGACAAGACCCATCCTATGATTATACGCCATAGCATTGATTGTGAAGTCGCGCCTCTCAAGGTCAAGCTTCAGATTGGAGGTAAAGGTAACCTCCTTTGGATGGCGTGCATCCTCGTACTCTCCGTCTATCCTGTAGGTGGTAACCTCATAGCCCACATGCTCCAGCATGACCGTGACTGTGCCATGCTGGATACCTGTGTCTATCGTATGGTCAAATATCGCTTTGACCTGCGCAGGCTTTGCAGATGTGGTGATATCCCAGTCCTGCGGTGTCCTGCCAAGGAGACTGTCACGCACGCATCCACCTACCGCATATGCCTCAAAGCCATGCTCGTAGAGCGTGTCTATTATGAAGTTGACATTCTGCGGTAAATCTATGCGCATCGTTTAGTTCTCCTTTTAATATGCCTTGCCCCAGTATACAAGTTTGTGCGCCGGCTTTCCACAGCATACGCATACGTCGGAAATCTGCTCCTGGTCACCAAATGGCATACAACGGCTTGTAACTGTTGTGTCCTCTTTGATTTTGTTCTCGCAGGCCTCGTCTCCACACCACATAGCACGGATAAAGCCCGGCTTTGTCTCTGCGATTGCCTTGAACTCATTGTAGTCGTGTGCATCGTTTATATGGCTTGCAAGGAATGCCTTTGCCTTCTCGAGCATGTCATTCTGCATCGTCTCAAGTACCTCTGCGAGCTTCTCATTGACCTCATCGAGTGAGACAACGATTTTCTCTCTTGTGTCTCGGCGGACGATAACGCACTGGTTTTTCTCTATATCCTTTGGTCCAATCTCGATACGTGTTGAGATTCCCTGAACCTCCTGTGATGCGAACTTCCATCCAGGTGTCTTGTCGGTTGCATCGATTTTCACGCGGAAATCCTTTGAGAGCTTGTCCTTGAGGTCGTATGCCTTGTCAAGGACGCCGTCCTTCTGCTGCTGGATTGGAATGACCATAACCTGTGTTGGTGCAATCTTTGGTGGAAGCACGAGTCCTGAGTCATCTCCGTGAACCATGATGATAGCTCCTATAAGACGTGTTGAAACGCCCCATGATGTCTCATGACAGTACTGTAATTTATTGTCCTTGTCTGTGTACTGGATGCCGAAGGCCTTAGGGAAGCCATCACCAAAGTTGTGTGAGGTTCCTGATTGGAGTGCTTTTCCGTCATGCATGAGTGCCTCTATAGTGTATGTAGCCTCTGCTCCGGCGAACTTCTCCTTGTCTGTCTTTCTTCCCTTTACCATAGGGATTGCAAGGTACTTCTCACAGAAATCCGCATAGATGTTTAACATCTGTACTGTACGTGCCTCTGCCTCCTCGGCTGTTGCATGAACAGTATGTCCCTCCTGCCATAAGAACTCTGATGAGCGGAGGAATGGACGTGTTGTCTTCTCCCAGCGCACTACTGAGCACCACTGGTTATATACCTTTGGAAGGTCTCTGTGTGACTGTACTGTTTTGCTGAAAAGCTCGCAGAAAAGTGTCTCTGATGTAGGTCTTACTGCAAGTCTCTCCTGAAGTGTCTCAAGTCCGCCCTGTGTGACCCATGCAACCTCAGGTGCAAAGCCCTCAACGTGATCCTTTTCTTTCTGAAGCAGGCTCTCCGGAATGAACATTGGCATGTATACATTCTCTACACCTGTCTCTTTAAACATTGCATCGAGATTTTTCTGTATATTCTCCCAGATGGCATAACCATTGGGCTTAAAGATCATACATCCCTTTACAGATGAATAATCCATCAACTCTGCTTTCTTCACAACGTCTGTATACCATTGTGTGAAATCTTCCTCCATGGAAGTGATGGCCTCTACTAATTTTTTCTCCTTAGCCATTGCTTTTCTCCTTTTTTATTTAAATATTCTATGATATACGGGGCTTTTATATCTCATCCGGCCCCTGCACCACGCATAATTTTACTAACATATATTATTCCATAAGCGAGCTGATGTCAATAAGCCTGAAAACCTGTTCTGCAGTGTTCTTCATATTTTTTTGAGCATTTTTGATATCCATAGCCTCATTAAGCGTTGTTGCCCCTCTTATAATAGGGAAAAACGCATCTATGCCTTCTTTATTACATGCCACTGCATCGTCAGTGACACTCCCTGCAAGTGCGATTACTTTACAGCCGTTTTTTCTGCCTGCTTTAGCCACTCCGACAGGCACCTTTCCCATGGCGCTCTGTCCATCAAGCCTGCCCTCTCCGGTCACTACGATATCGGCATTTTTCAGTTCCTTGTCAAGCTGTATTGCGTTTAGCACTATATCTATGCCGGATTTAAGCTCCACGTTCTCAAGTCCAAATAGAAACGCAAACCCAAGACCTCCCGCAGCGCCTGCTCCCGGTGTCTCGCTAAAACGTTTTCCCGCATATTCCTCAACACAGTCTGCATATTGTCTCATCATTTTATCCATCTGTGCCTTTTCCTGCTCCTGTACGCCCTTTTGCTTTCCAAAAATGTATACGCAGCCCTTCTCTGTGCACAGTGGATTAGTTACATCACATGCTATTTTGAAATGACACTGCTTCAATTCCAAAGGGACCTTATCAGCCTTGATCTTTTTTACCCTTGCAAGCGAACCAAATACCGGCGGAAGAATATTGTCATCCTCATCATAAAACTCATAGCCGAGCGCCGTCAGCATTCCTATGCCACCCTCAGTGGTTGCGCTTCCGCCTATTCCGATTATGAAATTCCGACAGCCCTTGTGCACGGCATCCAATATCATCTCTCCCACCCCCAATGAGGTCGCTTTCCACGGATCTGGTTTACCTTCAACAAGTGTGATTCCTGATGCTTCTGCCATTTCCATAACAGCCGTATCATCCTCAAGTACTCCATATGTTGCGTGCACCTTTTGTCCCATCGGTCCTGTTACATCAACATGTTCATATGTACCATTCATGCCCTCTACCAAAGCGGTTACAGTTCCCTCGCCACCATCTGCAAGTGGTCTGACCACCACATCCGCTTTCGGTATTGCCGCCAATATGCCTTCTTTGCATGCCATCCCTGCCTGCATGCTTGTCATGCTTCCTTTAAATGAATCAATTGCTACTACAACCTTCATTTAACCATTCCTCTATTTTTTCTTAATATTTATTCATCTTTCTTATTCAGATCAATTATGTTCATTTTTCTTAAAATCGACTCTTTAATTGCTCCACTTAAATATGCCGGATTTAATTTACGTTTTGCATATGCCAAATAGGTGTCTTTTGTTTGTTCAATCAGAATAGCTGTAAAAAACCTTTCCCAACTGAAATAAAGCTTGCTCTCTACATACTCTGATGGATTACTCAATATGCTTCTTACTGTATTATTCTTTAAAATATCGGCATCCATAATCATCCATTCAAATGATTCAGGCAAATATAAGGCCACATTTTTTCTGCCATGGATAACCTGCAACACCCTGTCAATCTCGGAACCAAATGCCGCCCCATCTGCAATGACAAGTATTTTTTCACCTTTATGTTTGTTCAGATAATGAAAGACATTTGATTTTCCATTCATAGATTCACATTTCAAACCATTTTCTATACATACATGTTCAAAAAATTGATATCCTGAATTGCTGTCTTCCGTAATAATAATTTCCGGACTCACTTTATCTTCATATGTATCTGTTCCATATATCCGATAGAATTCATGATAACTTTGTTTCAATGTCCCATATCTTCCAGATGTACGAATTCCATAGATTTCTTCTACGCTATATGGCAATGCTGGTAAAGCTTCCCTAGTAACAATTACATAATAATTATCTGTTTTTTGAATTTTATCTGCAAAATCTACTGTCGTTATGAATTCATTTCCCTCATCAATAAATACAATACAGTCTGATATGCCTGACAACTGCTCTTTCCATAAACTTCCTTCAACCACATGACATTTTTTATCACATATCACCTCTACAGGTGTGCCGGTTGGATTATTCACGAAATCACGAATCATATCTACAAGTGTAGTTTTTCCAGTTGCACTGTCTCCCTGGATAATCGTCAGATTTCTCCGAAGTTCAAATTCATACTTTAAACGTTTTGTTGATACAATAACTTTATGTTTTCCTTTCATCGTATCCTCCTGCCATCAAACAAATTCACCTGCAATTGATACCAGTTCTTCCATGGTATGTACAATTTCATTCGTGTTAAGGATTCGGATGTCAAACGGTTCAACTTCAAATTTCATCAAATGACGTAAGTTTATTGTTCTGTCTTCTGTTTCTGCAATTTTTAATAACCATTTTGCACAATTATCTCCACATGTCGATGCATTGAAAATTTTATTTTTTTCAAACTTCACCAAAATCAATGTTTTAACACCACCTGATAACCCCGTAGGCGGTATTTTTCCTAACACTGGGCTGTCGATTACTCCACTGTCCAAAACAATCGACTGATCCACATCCTTTATCATTTTCTTCACAAATGGATCTGTAATCCAGTTATCTTCATAATCATATTTAAAATACGCTGCCGTATTATATACTGCTTCTTTCATATCTCCATAAAATATATTCAGCATACAAAATCTACTCCTCCTGTTAGATTAGCCTTGAATGAATTTCACCTCACTACAATACAAATGTATTTTCCAAAACCTAGGTAAGTGCTTACCATATGAACCTCCACGAAATCCATCAATCCGCTGTACTTAGCTACAGTATAGCGGATTGATGGGCAAATTACAATTATTATTACCGGTCTTTATGCAGTTACAGGGTTCGCAGCTGCAAGATTGCAAAGTGGTACAAACAATTTGAAAGTGCATTTTCATGAAATTTGTGCTAGAATAACATGTTGTTGTATTATGCTAAGGAGAATTTAGAATGGAAAACTATAAACGAGGACTGACAGCAGGAATCCCGATTGCGCTGGGATATCTGTCAGTTTCATTTACTTTTGGAATTATGGCGGTGTCATATGGACTATCCTGGTGGCAGGCTGTGCTCATTTCGATGACCACTGTCACATCTGCCGGACAGTTTGCAGGCATTGGAATTATGATGCATCCGGGACAGTATTTCCAGATGCTTATTTCGCAGATTACTATTAATATAAGATATTCCTTTATGTCGATTTCGGTTGGACAGAAGGCGGATTCCGGATTTAGCGGAATTTCCAGATGGATACTCGGCTTTATGATGACTGATGAAATTTTTGCCGTGGCAAGCCAGGAGGATTCTGTGAGCAGAAGCTTTTTTGCAGGACTTTCAACTCTTCCATACATCGGCTGGGCTGTCGGTACGCTGATAGGTGCTATACTGGGAAGCATTCTGCCGGATAGGCTTATGAGTGCGCTGAGTCTTGCTATTTATGGCATGTTCGTGGCTATCGTGGTTCCTGAGATGAAGAAATCGCGGGCGGTCGTGTTTGTTGTGGTACTTGCACTCGTGCTTAGCTGCATGTTTTACTACGTACCGTTTTTGTCAAGGATTTCAAGCGGTATCACCATCACTGTTGTAGCCATTTTGGCTGCAGTTATCGGTTCGCTGCTGTTTCCGGTTGCAGATGATACTGATAAGGAATGATTTATTAAATATTTGATAATAAGCGTATAAGGAGATTTTACATAATGAAAAACAGTGTATTTTTTATATATTTACTCATACTCGCGGGCTCCACATATCTGATCCGCGTTATTCCTTTTATCGCAATAAAAGAAAAGATCAACAACAGCTTCGTGCGATCTTTTCTATACTATATTCCGTATGCAGTTTTAACCGCCATGACTATTCCGGCAGTGTTTTATGCTACTAACTGGTGGGTTGGTGCAGCAGCAGGACTTATCGCGGCGGTGATATTTGCATTAAAGGGCAAGGGGCTTACAACCGTGGCCGTGGCTTCCTGTGTAGCGGTATTTATTGTAGAGCTGTTCCACTAATTATTTATTTTCCCACTTAAAAGATTCCATCAATACCATATCCGGAATGATGGAATCTTTATTTTAATTTACTTTCTCCTGTCTATGCCACTGTCACTATAATAGCGTGCCTTGCTTGCATACATTCTCCTGTCTGCTTCCTTCTCAATATCGTGTACAAGCTCCCAGTCTTCCTCCAGACTTCTTACACATCCATATGAGATGGTCATGGAATCGACGATTTTTCCTCTCCATTCGGCTACACTACTGTCGAAATGCTTTGTCATAGCATCAAGCTCATCCGGCTTTTGAGTGACTATCACAACAAACTCATCTCCGCCTATTCTGTATACCTTGCCAAACTCACCAAGCTCGCCGTCATGCAGGCTGCGGCTGCGCAAATCATCTCATCTCCCACATCATGTCCATATGTATCGTTTATGTGCTTTAAGCTGTTTAAATCAAGTGATATATATATCCACTCTTTTTTCAAATCAAGCTTATTGATATCTGTCTCATAGGCATGTCTGTTCAGGCACCCTGTAAGTGCATCAGTATTCGATATATACAGCAGCTTTTCTTTCTCATATTTTTCCTTCATAATCTTCGAAAACATATACATAATACAGCACGATGCTAGTATAAGATATATGCCAACTACAAGCAGTGCTACCACGCTGTTCGTCATATAAAAGGATTTGTCAATGGTGACAGCCACTATATATTTGTCACCTCTCCTGATTATACATCTGCAGCCTGAATCATTTACGCTAATCTGCCTTACTGTGGGCTTATCGCTTTCCTTAATATCTGTTGGAATGCCTAAATCGTGGAAGGTTTTTCCTATTTTGTCACAATCTGTGGCCCCCTTAACCAGTTCTGTATCTGCATCTGCCACATAAAGTTCCATGCCCTTGTACACAGGCATGTCAGAAACCACTGTAGATATTTCATTCTGCTTCAATTCATCTAAGAGCCTTTGCGGCTTCAAACCCACCTGTACCATCATTGTACCAGCCTCATTCCAGGTAATGGCATACATCATTGCCTTTCCCTCTGATGTATTCGGTGTGACATCCTGACACATCGTAAGGCTCTTATCGGTGAGCATTGGTTTAAAATATGACATCTGAGTCCCCGAATCAAAGCTGTAGCCAAAGTATTTTGGCACGCTGCCGCTGGTTATACAACCTGTTTCATCAAACAGATGTATCTCATCTACCGACATCAGCTTTGCTATCTTTTGCAATTCCTCCACATCATTTTCTACCTGTGGCTTTGCATCTACGATATATGACACTGCCTTTGCCCTGACTATATAATCGTCCTTTAACGATTCTATAAGCTCCTCCTCACTCTGGTCATTTTTATCGAGCACAGTGAAAACACGATCCAGAAGCACCTTTGATAGCTTATATGCATTTGCATCATTTACATATTTCAAAATTCCCGCCTCGAGAATCAATGCTACTACGATTACTGAAACTGAGACCATTGCAAATCTTCGCTTATTTTTCATATCCAAATTATACCAAATATATGCTGATTATGCTATATTTTTCTATAAAATTACGGACCGCAGGTCACCGCCTGCCGGGCAACGCACATACTCCCCGTAAGCTACGCTGCGCGGCTAAGATTCTGTACGAAATTATGCTTACAGTCTTTCTATGCTTGACGAAACCGGCTTTTATGCGCCGTCCATGGCGCATACGCCTTGCCCAGCCGTCCATGGCTGGGCATTTCTGTGCTTCATGGCATAATTTCTACAGTATCTAAGCCGCTTCGCTATTTGCTTATGGGGAGTATGTGCGCTGCCACGGCAGGCGATGAACTGCGATCCTTACTCTTTGCTAAAACTCAGGTACTTTATTGTGGCTTCGGTATCTGACAGTCAACATACAGGATATGGTTTATCAGCCAGTCTGTGAGATACTTGAGGATTCCCATGATCTGCTCATCCTGATCTATCTCCTCATCACTGTGATGCTCAATGAACTCATCCAGCTTTTGTACAAATTCCATATGCTGAACCTTCTGTGTAAACATCTTCTTGTAATGTATTGATTCCATGTACTGCTCCTCGTCAGCAAAGTGCTTTACTGTGTAGTCACGGAGCTTCTCCAAGATGATATCCATCTTATCATATTTATCCGGTGTAAACTCATCATGCAGCAGTTCATATGCCTCATCTGCATATTTAAATAACTGCTTGTGCTCTTCATCAATCATATCTATTCCGATATAATATTCTGGTTTCATTTCATACATAATTTCATCCTTCTTTCTTATGTAGTAACATATCAACTTTATATTTTATCATTAGCAACACTTTGACATCCCACCCAAAATGACTTATGATGCATAACGTAAACAGGGGCTGGGCAACTATTTCAAGCGCCAGAACCACAAAATATGGTACTGCCGATCACATCACAGTGTGGCTGGTGATAACCGGACAGTCATTAATTTATGGATTTTATATGCTTCCGGTTGTAGATCAGATGCAGATACATCGCATCGTTGGCACGGACGGCATCGTGGGCTGCAATTGCATCTGCAATTTCACGATGAGTTTCGATGGTTTCATCCCGCAGGGTGTATTCTTTAGAATCACTGATCAGAGGAATTGAACTGTTGATGATAGGAACCAGCTTTGGAACAACTATATTTTTGCTGCTTAAGGCAATAGCAGCATGAAATGCTATATCCTTTTCAGTGTGATTTTTATTTGCAAGAAGGAGCTTTTCGGCATTTTCACATGCAGTAAGTATGTTTTGGATATCTGTCTCATCTGCACGGATAGCGGCCATGGCAGCTATGGATGGTTCGATTAGAAATCTGATTTCCATCAGATCTTTAATCATCTTTTGTTTATCTTCAACAAAGGTCAGGCCGAATGGATCATCAATCATCCCGGGAGTGGCGGAAACATATGAACCGGAGCCTTGGCGTATGGTGATTACATTACGTGATGCGAGTGCTCGCATAGCTTCACGCAGAGAGCTTCTTCCAACATTCAGCCGTTCACACATTACGGTTTCGTTCGGAAGCTTGTCACCCGGCTGCAGATTTTCCTCAAGTATGTATTTGATAATTCTCTCTGCAATCCTTTGGGAAAGAGTTTTTTCTTTGGAATTTTGCATGTGACTTGCCTCCTGTTGCCCAATACCTTGATGTTTAGTTTTTCTGTACGTTTAAATATTCTTTCAAATATTTCATTGGCATTCTTTTTGTCTGTAACTCCCGGAAAATATTCCTTATATCCCATAGTTGTTTAAAAACACGCCTTTTTCGCATGGTCTGCCATACAGATATCCCTGCATATAATCTACATGGATTTCTTTCATTGCGCAAGCCCACTCTTCCTTCTCAATTCCCTCAATGCAGATTTTTATATTTATACTGTGAACCATCTCTATAATTTTTCTGAACAGCTCATAGTCCTTCTCACTGCTCATCGCCCTTGCCGTAAAATCCTTATCTATCTTTACATAGTCCGGGTTCATCTCACTGATATAGCGAAGATTTGAATAGCCTGTTCCAAAATCATCTATTATGAACTGGATATTATTCTCATCAAGCTTTTTCCTGAAGCTGCAAAAACATGGCGTCATATCCATGAATCCACTCTCTGTCATTTCGATACAGATGGATTCAGGTCTCAGATTGTTTGCCCGGATAGCAGTAAGGATTTTATTTGCCATACTTCCACGCATAATCTGTATATATGATACATTGATATTTACCCTGAAATCCGCAATATACTGCTGCATTTCACGGCACATTTTTGCTGCTTCGTTCAATACAAACTCTCCAACCGGAATGATAAGCCTGCTCTCCTCCAGTAAAGGAATAAACTCAACCGGGGAGATCATTCATCGCCCTCATCCGAATGCATGAAAAACCGTAAAAGTGCCTCTGCACCGATTATTCGATCAGCACTATCTAAGATAGGCTGGTAATATACCTCAAAGCCTTCAAAATCATTTACAGTTGCGCTACGAAGCGCACTCAGGATGGTATTTTTGCGCAATGACACTTTATAATCCTCTGCCTCAAAGAAATAAATGCTTCCTCCGCCTCTTTTTTTTGCGCATTTTAAAGAAAAATCCGACTTTTTCCTGCACTCTATTGCGCCCTCTGCCAGTGTTGATATATCTGTCACTCCGGCAGAAATCGAAAAGATTGATTTATAGTTTTCATCAACTATAAACTCATCAATTTTTTCACCTATCCTTTTGAACAACTGCACCACATCATCCTGCGATTTGCTAAGCATATCCACAAGCATATACTTATCTGTAACAAGATGATATATTCTCTGACCGCTTGAGAGACATTCTGCTATGCATTCGGCCACTCTTTTAAGTATGTAGTTGCCATATATCTGACCCTGAACATTATTGATTATCCCAAAATCGTCAATTCCAATCTGTATGAAATAACCTGACAGCTTCTCTTTAGGCTGTGAATAGAGATATGATGCCATCTCCTTTTCACCTAACAGCCCACTGATATTGTCAGCTCGCTGCCTTGTTCCTGTCTCGTTCATGCAGCCTATAATATATCGTGGTTTCCCCGCCTCGTCATTGATGACCTCCCCACGGCAGTTAATCCATACCGGGAGATTTTTGCTGTTCATCAAACGACATAGCACGTTGTACCTTTTTTCTTTTCCATCATATATTTTACGCTTGTGATTTTCGAGCAGCTTACGGTCTTTCTCATAAACCAATGTACGAAGATGCTTTGTTGCATCATTCATAAATTTATCAGGAAGCATAAAACGCTCTACCGCTGACTGTGATATCCTCAGTGTATCATTCTTTAAATCTATAATATACAGATAATCATCCATACAAGGTGCAATTAAGTCTATCAGACTTCCTGCCTCCTGCTCGTCAAGTATTTTATATGCATCAAAAGCCCTCATTAAATTTCACCTTCTATTATATTACTCTTCAATGTCTGAGATTTTAAATTTTGCTATCATTTCACTCAGATTTTCTGATTCACTGCTCATCTGCTGGCTCGCAGCCGCACACTCCTGTGATGTTGCTGAATTGGTCTGTACAACATCATTGATCTGCTCAATTCCTTCGTTAATCTGCTTGATCTCACTGGTCTGGGTCTCCAGTGTATCAGCTATATTAGTCACCTCTTTTGTAATCACCTTAGAGTTCTCTGCTACTTCTTCAAGCTGTGAAGCTGTCTGCTCTGCAATATTCATGCCTTTTTCAACAGCCTGCACAGATGTCTCTATAAGCGCAGCTGATTCCTTTGCAGCCTGTGCACTTTGATCGGCAAGCATATTTACCTGATTTGCCACAACCGCAAAGCCTTTTCCTGCCTCCCCTGCTCTTGCTGCCTCAATAGAAGCGTTTAATGCAAGCAGGTTGGTCTGTGATGCAATCTCATTAATGGTTGATATAATCTGATCTATCTGTTTAGAGGCTTCGTTTATTTCATGCATAGATGTAACCATCTCCTGCATCTTTCCATTGCTTTCCCAAATTGCACCTCCAAGCTCATCCACTCTTCCACTGATTTCCTTTGCACTCTTTGAATTCTGCTCCACCTGCTCTGAAACTCCCTCAACCGTCGCTGTCAGTTCCTCTACAACCGCAGCCTGATTGGTTGCACCGTCTGCAAGGTCATTTGAGCTTGCAGCTACCTGCTCTGCCGCACTTGAAACCTCGCTTGATACATTCTGGATTCCCTTTATGGTGACTGCCATACTTTTTTCAAATTCCATAAATGAATGTAAAATACCTACAAAATCGCCTCTCCACTCTACTTCCGGCTGTGCATCAAAATGTCCGTCCGCAAAGAGCTTCATCGACCTGTCTATATCATCCACATATGAGCCGAGAATACGGATAGACTTTCTCATGCTGTGTGCCAATCTACCGATTTCATCCTCTGAACGGTAATCAAGTGTGCTGTGAAGATTTCCTTCTGTCAGCTCCTTTGCCACTTCCTCGATTGCATGTAATGGCTCAAGGATTGTATCAAGCACGATCTTTCCTGTTCTCTTTGTCAACTGCCATGCACATATCAGACAGATAATGATGACTATGAGTCCGACTGCAGCACATACATATGTCCTTACAACTGCCTGATGGCTTCTTTCGTCAGTCAGCTTGTTGATTTCCTTTGCAAGCTCAACTGTTTTATTTAACTTTGGTGTACACTCATTGATAATCTGATCAACAGCCTCATCCTTCTGTCCGGCTTTAATCTTATCCATGATTGAGTATCCGATATTCGCCCAGTCAGAAAGAGCCTTTGAATATTCATTATACTGATTCTCAGGAACGATACCTGATTTTTTTATTGTTTTTAACTGCACATCAACATCTTCAAGCTTTTCTTTTGCGCCCTGCTCATAGTCGTCATATGTTGATTTGTCAGGATTAAGTGCCATCTCTCTTACATTTCTAGCCGCTGCATTTACATTTATTCTACATGTCTTAACCGCCTGATCGGCAGCATTTACCTTGTTTACATAGTTTAACATATTGAAAAACAACACACCAATGACCGCAATCGAAAGCAGTCCCGAAATAAGCATCATGGTAATAACCATTCTATAGCCATAGTTAATCCTTTCACCCAAATGCATGTTTTCCAATTTCTTTTTCATCGCATCTTTTTTTGAAGACATAGTTTGTTATTTCCTCCTATCTTATGATACCTTTTGACCCTTTAATCATATTATTATTTATACTCAAGTCTGAATTCGTCAGATGAATTTAGTATAGTACTATTTTTCTAATGGCACAATACTGTATTCTCAATAATCTTTATGTGAATCTTTCTATTAAATATGTGGTTTTGCACAAAATGGTATGATTTTTTCGCAATTCCCTCAAAATACATATGATGATTTTTATCTTGTTTTATGTAATGATGCAAGTCCCGGCTGCCCGACCGGCACACACAGCTTCCCCGCGTGCTACGCTGCGCTGCTAAGATACTGTACAAAATTATGCTTGAAGGGCTTCTATGCCTGACGAAACCGTCGAAACGCGCCGTCCGTGGCGCGGTTCTCCTCGCCCCTGCGTCCATGCAGGAGCGTTTCTGTGTTTCATGGCATAATTTCTACAGTATCTAAGCCGCTTCGCTATTCGCACGCGGGGAAGCTGTGTGTGCCGGTCGGGCAGTCGGGGCTTACAGTTATATATTCAAGAAAAATCAGCTCAGAAGTGAAAATGCAAATACCACGATGCCAAGTATTACAAGTACAATACCTGTGGCACGGTTTAAGGTTTTTGCGGATGCTTTGTTTGCAAAGACCGCTGCAATTCTCGCCCAAAGGAGTGTAAATGCAATACATAAAAGCAGCACAAACCAGTCCGGTTTTCCACCGATGGCAAAGTGCGAGGCAGCTCCTGTAAAGCTGTAAATGCCATGATAAATACGCTCGTTCCGACTGCAGTCTTAAGCTCATAGCCAAGCACCGATGTGAGGATGAGGAGCATCATCATACCGCCTCCCGCACCTATGAAGCCACAGATAAATCCGATAAGCACGCCACAGATGATTGACTGGACAGCTCTCTTTTTAGCTGAAACTCCCTGCATGGCCTCCTTTGTTGTCATGACAGGACGGACTATAAACTTGATTCCGAGTAAAAATGTCATAAATACCGAAAAGTTGCCCATTGTTGCTGACGGCACGAGGCTTGATACATAGCTCCCGACAACCGTGAAGCATAAAACCGTGACCATCATTATGAGCCCGTTTTTTACATCAAGGTTCTTGTTCTTTCCATATGTATAGGCTGACACTGCGCTGGCAAGTACATCAGACGACAGGGCTATTCCCACTGCCATATAAGGATCCATTCCCAAAAATGTAATGAGCATAGCTTATTACTGCTGCTGCGCTTAGTCCCGCAAAGCCAGTTCCAAGGCCTGCGCCCATACCGGCAAAAAATGTTACTATTATAGTTATTAATGTGCTCATTTGTGTGATTTCCTCCTGATTATTTCATCCATATTATTCTCAAGCTGTTCCATAACAATCGTCAGCTGCTTTTTCTGCTCCTCATCTATCCCTGCAAACAGATTTGCTGTAAACTGCTGCTGTATACGCCTTCCTCTTTCAATGACAGTCCCGGCCTTTTTTGTACAGACAAGCTCCGTCTTCCTCCTATCATTTTCCACAGGTTTTCTCTCCAGATAGCCTTCATTCACAAGCTTATCAACATTTACAGACACAAGATTTGCCTTGATTTTTCTTATTTCAACTATATCCCTTGCCGTCTTATATTCCGGATTGTTCGCCAGAAACATGAGTATATCAAAGGCTGTCTGCGGAAGCTTCAGCTCATGGCACAGTGGTCTGCACTCATCGCTGTAGGTTCGCGAAATTTTCTCTGCAAACTCAAAGTTAAATTTCATATGTGATATTCCTTCTTTTCTTTTCCTATTTTGCTGCTTCGTTATACATTTTTGAATTATTCATTTTTGAACTAATTATATATCTCTCTGTCATTTTGTCAAGCGGTTATCGTAATTTATACCCTGCAATGCTATACTTTTTGAGGCATTTTTTCATTAACTATTATGATATGATTTAACAGTTATATAATACCTTGAAAGTATCCTGCAGTCATGGTATTATATGTAATTGGCGCTTTGTTGCACATTTTAAACACCGGCTAATCTACCGGTGATTTTAATTTTAATAACTAAAGCTTCGTACATATATAATGTAGGAGTTTTAAATTAACAATCATTTACAATAGGAGGAATTATGAGTCAGGAAACAAATTCAGCCCCTGTAACAGAGAACAAGATGGGAACCATGCCTATCGGCAGACTTGTATTTAACATGTCTTTGCCTATGATGATTTCCATGCTCGTACAGGCTCTATACAACATCGTGGACAGTATTTTCGTTGCAAAGCTGTCCGAAAACGCACTCACAGCAGTTTCACTTGCCTTCCCTTTGCAGACACTCATCATCGCTGTCGCAACCGGTACAGGTGTAGGTGTAAACGCGCTGCTGTCAAAGTCCCTCGGCGCCCATAAATACGACGAGGCCAACAAAATCGGCATCAACGGTGCCGTACTATATGCATTCAGCTATGTAATATTTCTGATTCTCGGACTTACAATCGTAAAGCCTTTTTACATGAGTCAGATTGGAAATGCTGATGTCGAAATCATGGATATGGGTGTGAGCTACCTGAGTACTGTTATGATTTTTTCATTTGGTATTTTTGCGGAAATCTTTTTTGAGAGGGTGCTTACATCGACAGGAAGAACTATTTTCAGCATGACATCACAGCTTTGCGGTGCCATCACAAATATCATTTTGGATCCTATCATGATCTTTGGACTGCTTGGCTTCCCTAAGCTCGGTGCTACCGGTGCAGCCGTGGCAACCGTTGTGGGACAGTGCGTAGCCGCCGTTGTTGCCTTTGCCTGCAACCACAAATTCAATCATGAAATCAGCCTGAGCTTCAAGGGCTACAGCCCGGATTTCAAAATCATGGGAACCATTTATGCTATCGGTATTCCGTCAATCATCATGCAGTCTATAGGCTCTATAATGACATATGCCATGAACAGAATACTTATCGGCTTTTCATCGACTGCCGCTGCTGTTTTCGGTGTTTATTTCAAGCTGCAGAGCTTCTTCTTTATGCCTGTATTCGGACTGAACAACGGAATCACACCTATCATCGCATTCAACTACGGTGCTCAGAACAGAAAGCGTATGGTTAAAACAATAAAGGTCAGCCTGATAACAGCATTCTGTCTGCTCTTCGTTGCTTTGCCTGCTTTGAGTTCATACACAGGTGCTTCTTGGAATGTTCAGCGCCTCTGACGATATGCTCCAAATCGGTGTTCCGGCGCTCAGAATAATCGGCGTGCATTTCCTCATCGCATGGTTTTGTATTATCGTCGGCACAGTATTCCAGGCTTTGGGAAAGGCTGTCTTTTCCATGATCGTATCAATCATGCGTCAGCTTGTGGTTTTAATTCCGGCAGCATACATCCTTTCAAAGCTCGGTGGACTTCACGCTGTATGGTGGGCTTTTCCTATAGCAGAGGTGATATCCCTTACTGTTTCGACATTATTCTTAATCAGGATTAACAGAACTATTATCTCAAAGATTCCTGATGGAGCGATGTGCTATAAGAAATTTTACTTGAGCTTTAAAATAATCAACAATAAAATCCGCTGCATTATATCATGTGCGTAATCATATGATATAGTGTAGCGGATTTATTATATTTATGCCATATTTTCACATATTTCTGATTTCTGTACCAGCTTGGTGCAGCTTATGAACCGACTCCATCTTGCGTATTATCTTGCGTATTTTCTTCCTCTATTATACGTATTTTATGTTGCTGGTCACACTGTTCGGTGTGAACAGTAACGATTTTATATAAAAAGTGTAATCTGCAGATTCAAACCTCTTTTAAAAAATGCGATTTTGTGGTAAAATAGCAAAAAAGAAAATGCGATTTTGTGGTAAATCGTTGAAATAAAAAATGCGATTTTGTAGTAAAACATCAAAATAAAAAATGCGATTTTGTAATTTTATTAGGAGAATGTCATGTTTAAGCGAAAAATATATGATAAATTATTGCAATGGAAAAAGGATTCCGATGGTAAAACAGCACTCTTAATCGAAGGAGCCCGTCGTATAGGCAAGTCAACCATCGTAGAGTCATTTGGACGAAATGAATACAAAAGTTATATAATCATTGATTTCTCAATCGTCTCAAAAAATATACGTGAACTGTTTGAGGATATTTCAGATCTGAATTATCTGTTTTTGCAGTTGCAGCTCCAATACAAAGTCGATCTCTATGAGAGAGAGTCTTTGATTATTTTTGACGAAGTACAATTATGCCCCCGCGCAAGACAGGCTATCAAATCACTTGTAAAAGATCACCGATATGATTATATAGAAACCGGTTCTCTGATTTCTATCAAAAAAACGTACAGGATATACTTATTCCAAGCGAAGAGAGAAAGCTAAACATGTATCCTATGGATTATGAAGAATTTTTATGGGCTTTGAATGATGAAACAACTATCCCCCTAATCCATAAGCTATTCGATTCTCAAAAACCCTTCGGAGAAGAGATTAATCGTAAATTGATGCGTGATTTCCGTCTTTATATGCTTGTCGGGGGAATGCCGCAGGCAGTTGATGAATATATCAAACCAATAACTTCCGTAAGGTTGATGACGTAAAGCGTGATATTCTGAATCTTTATGAAGATGATTTCAAAAAAATAGATGCCACTGGAAAAATATCTATGCTTTTTGATGCAATTCCTGCGCAGCTAAACAAAAATGCTTCGCGATATCAGGTATCAAGCGTACTGACAAACAATCGCGCCGATAATACACTGGAACTGATTGCAGAGTTAAAAGACTCAAAAACTGTTTTGGTATCATACCATGCAAATGACCCAAGTGCCGGTATGTCAACCAACAAAGACTTAACCCGGTTTAAACTATTTTTATGCGATACCGGGCTGTTTACTACATTGATGTTTAAAGACAAAGATTTCACAGAAAACATAATTTATGAAAAATTGTTAAATGACAAGCTAGGAACTAATCTAGGCTATCTTTACGAAAATGTAGTTGCACAGCTTTTAACGTGTAATGGCAACGAATTATTTTACTATACTTTTTTTAATGAAAGTTCACGCCATAATTACGAAATAGATTTTCTTATTGCCAAAAAAAATAAGGTTTGCCCTATTGAAGTAAAATCCAGTGGCTATAAAACCCATAAGTCCCTGGATGAATTTTCAATAAAATTTTCAAACCGTATTCTTCAAAAATATCTCGTATATACAAAGGATTTCTCAAAAGACAAAGACATACTCTGTCTGCCTACTTACATGATTTCGTTTTTGTAAGAAGAATACTTTTTAATACACACACTTATATGGAGGATTAAGACATGAAATTTATATCGTGGAATGTAAACGGACTGCGCGCATGCGTCCAGAAAGGTTTCCTTGATTTTTTTAACAGTATAGATGCGGATTTCTTTTGTATACAGGAGTCCAAGCTACAGGCGGGACAGATTGACCTTGACCTGCCGGGCTATCACCAGTACTGGAATTATGCCGAGAAAAAAGGCTATTCCGGCACAGCCATTTTCGCCAAAAATGTGCCATTATCAGTATCTTACGGCATAGGCATTGAGGAGCATGATAGGGAAGGACGTGTCATCACACTCGAATATGACAATTTCTATCTCGTAACCTGTTACACTCCAAACTCACAGAATGAACTGAAAAGGCTGCCGTACCGTATGCAGTGGATGATGATTTCAGAGAATATCTTAAAACTCTCGATGCCAAAAAGCCTGTCGTACTGTGCGGTGATCTGAATGTCGCACACAATGAAATCGACCTGAAAAATCCAAAAACAAACCGCAAGAATGCAGGTTTTTCAGACGAGGAACGTGCTAAAATGACGGAGCTTTTAGGTTCCGGCTTTACCGATACCTTCAGATATTTTTATCCAGATGCCGAGGGTATATATTCCTGGTGGTCATACCGTTTTAAGGCTCGCGAGAAGAACGCAGGCTGGCGTATCGACTACTTTATCACATCAAAGCGCATCAATGATAAGCTGCAAAAGGCAGCAATCCATACCGATGTGCTCGGTTCAGACCACTGCCCTGTTGAGGTTGATATTGAATTTTAAATTTAAGGTTATGTATTTTTACAATCCCTTATGCAACACTTTCTTCTCAAGCTTATCCCCATCCAGGGTATACTCAACAGCATTATACTCACCGTCTCTGTATGCAAATGTCTCATTGTCATCCTGATAATGCACGAAGCTGCCCTTGCCCGGATATGTCAGTATGCTGATCTTATCCTCTGTAATGTCCTCTGTGGAGCGAATTTCTCCGTCTGCAACAGGGATAATAGCTCCTGCTTTTATGAAGACAGGTACTTTATCAAGTGGTGCATCTGCTAAAATATATCTGCCGCCACTGTATTTTTCGTCTGTGTAGTAATCATACCAGTCGCCGTCAGGCAGGTAAACCTCTCTTGCCTCCTTGCCCGGTGCGATCACAGGTGCAACCAGTACAAAGCTTCCAAGCATATATTCATCGGAAATATTTCTCACATGCTTATCTGCAGGATACTCGTATACGAGCGGGCGCACGATAGGTGCTCCTGTCTTTTCACACTCATGTGCCAGATCATAGATATATGGGATAAATCTGTATCTGAGCTTTACTGTCTTTCTGACTGCATCTATCGTTGTCTCGTCAAACTGCCAAGGCTCCTGTCTGCGTGTTCCCATCGCTGAATGATTTCTGAAAAACGGCACAAATACTGCTGCCTCATAAAATCTGACAAGAAGCTCCGGTGTAGTATCACTTCCGAAACCGCCTATATCGCTGCCGCACATGGCAAGTCCGCTGACTGACAGATTGCAGACCTGCTCGAGTGAAAGCGCTATATGCGCCAGATGCTGTGATTGTCTCCGGTCCAGCCACCGCAGTATTTCTGGCTTCCGGCATATGCAGCCCTGGTAAGTACAAACGGACGTTTTCCACCATCATTTTTCGCAAGTCCCTCATATGTGGCTTTTGCCATAAAATGTCCGTAAATATTGTGAACCTTTTCATGTGCACCATACTCAAACTGCACATCATCCGGCAGTGGTCCGTTGAAGCTTGCAGCTCATTCATATCATTCCATATGCCACTGATACCGTGCTCAAGAAGTATCTTTGTCTTGTCTCCCCACCAGCTTCTGACGCTTTGCTTTGTAAAGTCCGGAAATACCGATGTTCCCGGCCAGACAGCATTTTCATATACACTGCCATCTGTATCATGTGCAAATGCATCCATCTCCATACCCTCTTTGTACATGAAGTAGTCCTCATCCTTCTTCACACCCGGGTCAATGATGGATATGAGCTTTACACCCCTGTCAGCAAGCTTCTCTGAAAGTCCCTTTACATCAGGGAATTTCTTGTCATCAAAGGTGAATACCCTGTAGCCGTTCATGTAATCGATATCCATATGTATCACATCGCATGGGATATCAAGCTCGCGGAATTTGTCAGCTATATCAAGCACCTCATCCTGTGTGTAATAGCCCCAGCGGCTCTGATGGCTGCCGTATATCCATCTCTGATAAAGCGGTGTGGTGCCTGTCAGTGATGTATAAAGTCCTACCACCTCTGCCATATCTTTTCCCGGCATAAAATAGTAGTCCAGCTCGCCCTTCTCATGCTCGACGAAATAGTAATCTGTGTTTTCATAACCGAAATCAAAGGTTGTCTTGTAGGTATTATCCGCAAAAATTCCATAGCAATATTCATCGCCCAACACGATAAAAAACGGTATGGATTTGTACAGCGATTTGAAGCTGTCCACATGTGGCGCAGGATCATCCGTGTTCCAGTTTACATATGAATATCCACGCTTGTTGAGGCATCCCGGCTTATCTCCCAGACCGTAAATGGCATCATCCTTTCCAAGCTTTTTGATGATGGTAACAGCGTCATTTTTTTCTTCATCTTTTCCGACAGTATGTCCCTCAAGCTCTGCGATGGCAAGATCCTCGTACGGATTCTTCTCACTCTTTTTGCGTGCTTTTTCATAATCTGAAAGCACAAGCTTCCCTTTGTAATAAATATCAAGCTTCTCGTTGTCCTTCACATTTACAGTAATATCCCTTGCGCTGATGACTGCTTTAACTGCTGCATCGCTTACAGCGGCTTCTGCTGCGGTCCCCTTGGCATCAGACGTATCCTTACAGGTCACGTTCGGTGTGGCGGCCTTCGGAATGAAGCCCTCCTCTATTGCAACACTTTCGATGCCGGGTTTTTGTGCAACATGCACTATGTTGTTTTCAAATATGGTAACAAACAGACTGCCGTTCTCGTAGATCAGCTCTGCTGTGTTGTCCTGTATTTTACAGTTCTTATATGAATTTCCCATCGCATAATCCTCCCTTGAATTATATATTTTCGAGTTGTTTCATTGTTGTTACTATAGTACCATTCATTGGTATGGTGGTCAATAATTACCTCGCTCTTTCCCTCTGCGACAAAGGCACCTCATTTTTCATGTAAGTGTCCCACACATTGATGCGATCCTGCTCGTCAAGCTTGCGCAACACCCTTGCCGGAACACCTGCTGCGATACAGTTATCGGGAATATCGCGGTTTACGACTGCACCTGCTGCCACGATGCAATTCTTTCCGATTGTGACACCGCCACAGATTGTAGCACTCGAGCATATCCAGCTTCCGTCACCAATCCTTATAGGCTTTGCATATTCAAGGTCATGGAAGCCGTCCGGATATTCCTGCGGCAGACGCTCCTCTGACAAAAACGGATGGCAAGGTGTCGCAATAGTGACATTTGCTCCAATCCAGACTCCGTCACCGAGCTCTATCGGTGCGCAATCTAGAAACGTACATTTGTAGTTTACAAAGCAGCCCTTGCCAAAGTGGATATTCACACCATACTCACAGTAAAATGGCGCAAAAATGTATGCTCCACCGTCCTTTGCTGATGGTATCATTTTCTCCAAAATACGCTGCTTACGCTTCTTCATCCAAATCGGTGTGCGGTTGAATTTGTCACACAGTCCCATTCCTCTTTCATGGTAGCCTGCTATGTCTGCGCTGTCTGCATTGTAGAGTTTTCCCGCTCTCATTCTGTCCCAATCGTTCATATTGTTTCTCCATATGTTTCTTATAAAAATACTTTAGCTTACTCTAATAGTATCATCCATTTTTACTTTTTACAATAAAGAAAGTCGCCGGTCACACAGTGTGTAGCCAGCAACTTTTCTATAAATACCAATTTAAAACTCAATAGCCTCAGGCTGTAAGTATCTCTGTCAATACACCATACAGCTCTGTATCAAGCTCCTTTGCCTTGAGCTCTGATAAAATCACTGTTGTTTTCTTTCCCGATGTAATAAGACCGTAGATTTCATCCTTTAGCACAAAGCCTATCTCTGCCTGATTCAGGAAATCAAAGCATCTTTTTTCGATTTGATTATCAAGCGCTACTGTGTCTTTCGATATTGCAACGCTTATTTTGCTCGCTGTCGATGCATTTACAGTAACGATGAGCTTTCTGTTTTCTTTATCATATTTATTCTTTGCCAATACCTCTTTACCATCCACAGATACCTTTACCTTATCGGCTGCTGTCTCGGTTCTTCTTTCAAAGACAAGCTTATAGGTTCTGTTGTCAGGTATTAATGATGTATCTCCATCTGCCGGAGAAATGACAAACATATCTTTATCCGCAGAATATTTCATAACTGTGGTCACACATCTGCCATCCACATATCCGCAGGATTCATTGTCATCCTCGTATAGCTCAAACTCACCATCAGCCTCCGGGAATACCCTGACACATAATACATCAGGATTTTTGATAACAGATCTTGCATCAAGCTCATCAGCATCTGCACACACAAGTATGCCTCCAGCCTTCGCAAACACAGGTATGCTGCTCAAATCCCTGTAAACCTCCAGCATTCTTCCACCATCATAGCGCATGCCTGTATAGATATCATACCAGATGCCCTCCGGGAACCACACTTTGGTTTTTGCCACATTAAGTCCCTTAATACGTGGAGTTGTAACAGGTGCTGCCATAAGCTGGCTGCCAAAGAAATACTGATTCTTTACCTCGTAAGCCTCTGCACTCTCAGGATACTCATAATACATAGGCTCAATCAGCGGCATATTCTCTGCATAGCTGCGATAGTTCATGGTATACAGATACGGAATCATACAATGCCTCTGTCTGAGCGCCGCCTCCATCGCTTCCTCAGTCTCTTTTTTAAATCGCCACGGCTCCTTGCCGTTAAATTCGCTGCATGAGCTGTGCAGACGCATTATCGGAGAGAATATACCGTATTGTGTCCATCTGGCTGTCAGCTCATCATCCTTGTAGCCAAGCATATGTCCACCAATGTCATGGCTCCACCATCCATATCCGATATTTGTCGCTGTCGTTGTAAAATACGGCTGGAAATCAAGCGACTCCCATGTAATATGTGTATCTCCCGAAAATCCAATCGGATATCTATGGCTTCCCGGACCTGCATAGCGCGAAAATGTCATTGGACGCCTGCCGTCTCTTTTATTATCGAGATAATGAAAATGATTAAAAATCCATAGCGGATCCAATCCTTCAACCTTGCAGTTGCTGCCCTGCTGCCAGTCAATCCACCAGAAATCCACACCTTCAGCCTCTCTCGGATGATGAAGATACTTAAAATATGCCTCCATAAACTTTGGGCTTGCCGGATCACATACAACCGGGTCCTCATTTTCATAGTCCACGCCCATTTCCTTTGCCATATCAACATACATTTCTTCACAGCCCTGTACACCATCCGCAGGGTGTACGTTTAATGTAGTATGCATTCCTCTGTCATGGAGCTTTCCAAGAAAGCGCTTTGGATCCGGGAAAAGCTTTTTGTTCCAAGTATATCCTGTCCAGCCGCTTCCGTATTTAGGATCCACATCAACCTGATGCCAGTCCATATCTATTACTGCTACCGTGAATGGGATATTCTTTTCATCGAATTTGTCCATCAGCTCCATATAGCTTTCTTCTGAGTATTTATAATATCTGCTCCACCAGTTTCCCAGTGCATATCGCGGAAGCATCGGAGTCTTGCCGCAAAGCCTGTAAAAATCATTGAGCGCCTGTTTATAATCATGTCCGTATCCAAAGAAATACAAATCAGACACACCTTTTTTTCTTGGCTCAATCCATCCATCGTCAAGTAAAATCTGTGATTTACTGTCATCAAGAATTGAATATCCAAAGCGTGAAACTACACCGTGTCCAAGCTCAACCTCTCCGTTTACGTCATCAAGTGTACGCGCTGTACCCTGCAAATCATGCACCTTCTCGCCATAATGCCAGATGCTGTGATATGCGCTCAGGTTTCCCTTAATCTGTATACTCAGTCCGTGTGATGAGAACTCCTTCTCATTATATATCAGGTGCAGCATTGATGTATGAACCTCAATTCCATCAGCGTTACGCACCACATGATAGCCGGTCTTTGGAAAATCCCTGAACAATACTGTCTGTGTTGCCCTATCCTCGAATACGCCATCTTCACTGTATTCCAGACGGACAAGGGCTTCTGTCAGAACTGTAATCCTGTATTTTTCACCTATTATCATATTGTCCGATAATGCCACCGGACTTGTCTTTACTCTGTATATTTCCTGCATGAAATACTCCCTCTCATATAAATTACGCTATCCCTTGACAGCCGATGCCGCAATTCCTGCAATAAACTGCTTCTGGAAGAACAGATATATCAGTAAAACCGGTATGATAGATATTGCCGTTGCCGCAAAAAGTGCGCCATAATCTGTTGAATACTGTCCGTTAAACATCTTAAGTCCTACTGCCAATAGCTGCTTTTCCTTGGTATTGATTACAAGATAAGGCCACAGATAGTCCTCCCATGTCCACAGGAACTGAAAAATGGCTATACTTGAAATTCCGTTTTTTGCCATCGGAAATATAATCCTGTGAAAGATATAAAACTCATTGGCGCCATCCATTCTGGCAGCTTCAATAATCTCATCAGGGATGGTCTCAATATGCTGCTTCATCATAAATATTCCAAATCCGCTGAACATAGCCGGAATAATAAGTGCCTTATAGCTGTCCATCCATCCGAATTTCTGAATCATCGTGTATTTCGGAATAATTGTTACACACCATGGAATCATCATAGTAGCTAATACAAAGCCAAAAAGGATATTTCTGCCCTTAAACTTATATTTGCTTAATACAAAACCACAGATAGTACTGGTGTATACTACAAGCAGGGTTACAACAATCGTGATAAACAAACTGTTTCCAAAGAATCTCATGAAATTAAAATGCGAATTCATGCTGATGTAATTGTCTATTGTAAACTCTTGTGGAAGCAGATGTTGCTGCAACGCCATTATTTCCTTATTCTGCTTAAATGATGAGCATAGCATCCATATAAACGGATAAACTGTAACAATGCCCAATAATAGAAGGAATACATTTAAAACTATACTGCTTACTTTTTTTCTCATGATATTTTCCTCCTACTCTTCCTTGCCCGATACTTTGAAAGAAAGCACGGTAAGCACTGCGGTAATCACAAAAAGCACAAATGAAAGTGCTGATGCATATCCAAAGTTGTATTTGACAAAGGCCTCATCGTAAATAATGTAAGAAGCCAGATATGTTGATGTTCCCGGTCCACCCTCTGTCATAATGAGTATCTGGACATATGCCTGGATATACGAAATAATTGATGTAATGACTACAAAAAGTGTCATAGGCTTAAGCAGCGGCAATGTAATGTATCTGAATTTCTGCCAGCCACTCGCTCCGTCAACCTGTGCTGCCTCCATGACATCTGCCGGAAGTGAGTACAGGCCTGCCATATACATGACAACCGCATATCCAAAATCCTTCCAGATGGTCATTATAATTACTGCAATCAGAGCAGTTTTGGGATTCATCAGCCAGTTGATATCGAGCCCGAATATTTTGTTGATGGTTCCAATCTGTGGATTGTACATGAACTTCCATACAAATGCCACTGCAACCATAGGCGTTACTACAGGCATATAGTAAACTGCCCTGAAAAAACTCTTATGCTTTATAAGCGTTGAATAAATAGCATACGCGATTCCCAGTCCCAGACCGACTCTGAAAACAATTACAACTACTGAAAAGATCACTGTATTGAACATTGATTTGGCGAACAATTTGCTCGTGAACACCTGCTTATAATTTTCCAGACCCAAAAACTTGTATGTTCCGCTTAACGGATTCCACTCATGAAAGCTTCCTGCAAATGCTATACCAATTGGTATTATCAAAAACACTATAAAGAAAACTACCATAGCTAAAACAACTATGTTTCTTAAAATTATTTCACTTTTACTTTGTAATGGATGTGATTTTTTAAACATTAATAATCCTCCGTAGTGAATCTTTACCTGTTATTTTGCAAACTCATATAGATTCTCGACTGATTGGAATGAACTGTTCTTCATATCCTTTATAATATCAGCCTGTGCCTTGTCTAAAGCTGTATCAATATCCACTCCATTGTAGAATATGTCCTCTCCGGCCTTTTTCATATCCTCCTCAACACATGAAGCATCGGACCCGGCCAGATGTAGTGGTCAATGTGCTCTGAAAGTACCTTAAGCGATGGGTTTTTAAGTATTTCCTCATTGTCTGCAAGTGATTTCTTTGCAGGGAATGTACTCATAGCAAGATTGAAAGCTACCTGAGACTCATCATCGCAGAGGAAGAACTTTACAAAATCCTGTGCCACTGCCTGCTGATCCTTTGGTGCTTTTTTATTTACACCGAATGTTGACTCACCGTTATATCTATTGTATGCATATGGATTTCCGTCAAATGTAGGAATTTCAAATACGCCAAAATCTATATCACTCCATGTGGTCTTAAGTGTATTGTAATAATGTCCCCACTGAATAACCATTGCCGACTGTCCCTGTCCAAAGCTGTCTGCACAGTTCTCGCCAAAATCCTTTGAACCAATCTGATCCTTGTCATACATATCAACAAGCATCTGCATTACCTTCTTCATAGCATCTGAATTGACATTAGGTGTCTTTCCATCCTCCTGGAATAAGTTTTCACCAAGCTGATAATTAAGACCAAGCAGGTAATTCTGGTGGAAATCATTATTGAAATTGAGTCCGGCCTGGACTATTTTGTCTCCGTCCTTGATTGTGAGCTTCTTTGCTACCTCAATCATTTCATCCCAGGTCTTTGGAATATCATCATCTGTAAGTCCTGCTTCCTTCCACATCTCCTTGTTGTAATAAACAGAGCCTGTCATCATTCCGTAATCAATGTAATAAACCTTGCCATCAATCACATGAGCGCTCACTCCATTGAAGTCCTGCTCCAAATCCTCAACAGGAATATCAAGCGGAGCCATATAGTTGATAAGATTCTCATGATAGCTGTTATGTACATCGAAGAGTGCCGGTCCGTTCTCACCATCAAGTGCCAGAGGAAGCTTTGTCCAGTAATCTTCCCATGGGTTATCCACCAGGTTTATAGTTACATTAGGATGAATAGCTGTGTATCTGTCAATAACCTTCTGAAATAATTCATCGCTTCCCCACTCCCACATGTCAATTGAGATATCCTTTCCATCATTAATCTCAACCGAAGGGTCATACTTCACTGTATCGCCAAATGGCTCTGTTGGTACTTTTATGTCTTTTTTGGCTGATGAAGACGATGAGCTGCCACAGCCTGTAAGCGCTGTCACTGCCATTGTAGCTGCCATAACTGTTGCAATAAGTTTCTTCTTCATAGAAATCCTCACTTTCTTAATTCAATATCCTCTTTTTCGTTCAAATTAGTTTAGCGCTAAATCTAACTATAATCTAACACTGCCTTGTACATTCGTCAATAGTTTTTCGTCTTTTCATCATTTTTCATATTATTTTTATATAATTTTTGTGCATTTTTACATGTAAATTAGGGTTTTGTCTAAATATTTGCAAAAACCGATTGCTATTTGCAAAATAAAAATGTATACTTAAGATAATTTATAAACCCATATTTTGAATCATATTCGGTTTATGCATAAACTTATCATTGTTTATATATAACTTATTATAGTTTATGTTCAAACTTATTGTGGTTTATGTATAAACTTTATAGTAAAAAAATTATAATACTGAATAGAATGGAGTTTAATATGACGCTTAAGGATATTGCCGAAATGGCAGGTGTGAGCACAATGACCGTCTCAAACGTAATCAACGGAAAGACAAGCCGTGTTTCACAGAAAACAAGGGATAAAATCAATTCAATTATAGAGGAATATAATTATGTTCCGAATATGAACGCAAGAAGTCTTTCAAACAATTCCTCACACATTATCGGAGTTGTTACATTTCTGGAGGAGAAAGAATATGCTTCAGGATACAATTATTTTGAGAACCCATATGTCAGTACAATGATTGGTACGATAGAGACAGAGCTTCACAAAAACGGATACTTTACCATGCTTCAATCAGTATCCAGAAGCTCTGACATATTATCTTTGGTTAAGAACTGGAATGTCGATGGGATGATTCTGGTTTTCCCCACCTCTGCTGAAAACCTTGAAAAGCTGATGGATGCTGCCAACTGCCCTATTGCTACCTTTGACAGCAATTACTCTCACCCTAATCTCATAAATGTGATATCCGATGACGAAAAGGCTTATATTTGTCAACCAAATATATGATAAATCACGGTCACACCGAGATTGCATTTGTAGCTGATTATGAAGGAAATATCGTCCTCACCAAACGTTTTAATGGATACAAAAAAGCGCTTGAGGACAGTCATATTCCTTTCCGTCCGGAATATATTTTCAGCTACTCACCTTCATATGAGGGCGGTATCGAAGCCGGCCGTGCCATTGCAAGCAGCAAGGCACCAATCACAGCTGTGGTAACAACTGCCGACATATGTGCTATCGGCATCATGGAGGGAGCGCGTCTCGGCGGTTACCGTGTCCCGATTGATTTATCTGTCATAGGCTATGATAATTTGAATCTATGCCAGTACACCGTACCAAAGCTTACATCGGTATCACAAAATGTACCAAAAAAAGCCCGGCTTGCAACCGAGCTTCTCCTAAAGAAAATACAAGACAATAATTCAGGCAGTACTTTGGGTGAGATTATGGATGTTGAGATTGTTGACAGGCAATCCGTCATCTCGCTTTATTAAGCCGATAACCGACCTACTCCCTGTGCACACGCTTGTTTTCATACATTTTCCATTATCTTGTCAAATCCTTTACCCACTTGTACTTCTTAAAATGTATGAGTGTCCACGGTATCTTTCCAACCTCATCCACGCAGGTGCACGCATACACTACAACCACCGGCCAGTTCAAAAAATACGTACCTGCAACTGCAAGCGGTATTGCTATCCCCCACATCGTAACAGCAAGAGAGTACATATCAAACATCGTATCTCCTCCCGAACCAAAGACGCCGTTTATGATGATTTCATTTACCGAGCGACCAATCATGTAGAAGGCAAGCACACCGAATAACTGCTTCAGATACTCTGCCGCCTGCGGTGTGAGCTTTACAAAATGTAAAATCACCGGTGCTGAAACTGCCATAAGCACTGTCATAACAGCGCCACACAAAAATGACAGCTTTGCCATTCTGATGCCATATGCTTTTCCACGCTTTAGATTTCCTGCGCCCAGCTCATTCCCTATCATGATGCCTGCTGCGCTTGATATACCTGCACTGAGACAGCATATGATATCACGCACAACCGCTGCGACTGAGTTGGCTGCTGCCGCGTCTGTTCCCATGTGTCCCATAAATGTGGAGTACGATGTAAAGCCTATGCCCCATACAAGGCTCGCCCCGAGAATCGGTCCGGAGCACTTCATAAAATCTGCTGACAGCTCCTTGTTTCTCACCAAAAGCTCTCTAATTTTAAGCCTGATATATCCCGGTCTGTAAGAAAATGTGATTGAAAGCATAAGCTCCAGCACTCTTGATATGAGCGTGGCAAGTGCTGCCCCCCTCACATTCATGCTCTCGATGCCAAATGCACCATAGATAAACACAGCATTCAGCACGATATTTATTAGCACTGTATCGAGCTGACTGCCGCCGCAGTCCCTGCATGCTCTGATATCTTCATCATGACTATATAACACTGTGAGAAGCCTGTCAATAGATACGAAAAAGAGGCTATTTTCAGATAACTTACACCATAATCTATAAGCACCGGCTCGTTTGTGAAAATGAGCATCAGATATCGAGGAAAGAATGCACATGCCACGAAAAACAATACTGATACTACACCACATATTCTGATTGCAAGGGCGAATATATCATCGAGCGCCTTTATATCCTGCTTGCCCCAATACTGCGCTCCGAGTATTGCAAGGCCCGCTGTCGCTGCTGATAGAAACATGTTCTGGATGAACTGTATCTGTGTGGCAAGCGAGACTGCCGACATATAGTTCTGGTCCAGTCCTCCAAGCATAAAGGCATCAGCCACCGCCACCAGCGCCAGCATCAGATTCTGCACCATTATCGGGACCATGAGTGTCCACAGCTTTTTGTAGAAATGTGTATCAAATTCTATTGTTTTCATGTATCTTTTATACCCCTTGATTACTGATTATTATCCCAATTAATATACTAGTACAACTATTTCTAAATAACTAGACCATTCACGCAGAATATTTTTTCGAGAGTGCGTGTCAAAAAACGTAGGCGTAGCGGGCTACGCTGAGGATTTTTGACATGTGCTATCGGGAAAATAGGCAAGTGATATGGTGTAGTTAATTTAAAATAGTTGTACTAATCTCACAGATACAAACAATTATATATGGTTGCATTGGCATATGTCAAATATATACATAATATTCTGCATATCAACTACTCGTGTGCTTTCACTGTATGAATACGTTTTACATATTCAGGATCAAAGTGATTATTGATCTCACTTTTTCCTGTATCAAGTGCCGCTATTTTTTGCATATCCTCTTCGTTCAGCTTAAAATCCCATATATCCATATTCTGCTCCATTCTTTCCTTATGAATCGATTTCGGAATTATTACAACACCTCTGTCCACATTCCAACGTAACGCTACCTGTGCTGCGGTTTTCCCATATTTGTTTCCAATCTCTGTCAAAACAGGATGTGAAAAAATACCATGCCCGCCTTCTGCAAAAGGTTCCCATGCTTCACAGGTAACACCATATGCTTCTGCCACTTCAAGTGCCAATGGCTGTTGGTAAAATGGATGTAACTCAATCTGATTGATTGCCGGAATGATTTCTACAGTCTCACAAATATCTGTTAAAACATGCGGATAACAATTACATACACCGATTGCCTTTAGCTTTCCTTCTTTATAATTCTGTTCCATAACTCGATAAGCTCCAATATAATCGCCCATGGAATGGTGAAACAGATACAGATCCAAATAATCTGTTCCAAGTTTTTTCAGAGATGACTCAATAGCCTCCTGTACATTTTCATAATCCTGCACCCAAAGCTTTGTCGTAATAAACAATTCTTCTCTGGTAACAATTTTCTCTTCAATAGCCCGCCTTATGGCATTTCCAACCGCCTCTTCATTTCTGTATACGGAAGCGGTATCAATCAGTCTGTATCCAGCCAAAATTGCGTTATATACTGCTTCCTCACACTCCAAAAGATTCGTGACCTGATATACACCAAATCCTTCCATCGGCATTTTTAATCCGTTATTTAATGTTACAAACTCCATCTTTTTCTACCTCCGTTTTTCATAATTTATAAGCCATTTTCCTTTCCATGTATATAGAATCATCAAGCCTGAACCAATCGCCCATGAAATAGGGTACAACATAAAAATACCTTCAATCGATGCAATATTCGGCATGACAAATTGAACCCATAACACACGGAAAAAACATAAGGATATTAATAACACAACCATAGGTGGAATACTTTTTCCAGTGCCTCTGACAGTGCCTGAGAGCGCATGCAAAATACTAAGCACCCAATAAAATGGACAAAAGAAGTGCATAGCCTGCTGTCCATAAGCAATAACCGCCGAATCATTACTAAACAGATGCATAATCGTCTCAGAAAATATTAACAGCAATATTCCTGTAGTAATTGTATAGAGTATGCCAATTCCCAGTGTAATCCACATTCCTCTCTTTACACGTTCCGTTTTCCCGGCTCCGAAGTTCTGACCAACAAAGGTAGTTGCTGCCATGCCAAAACTTGTAACAGGCAGTACATTAAAACCATCCACCTTCATATATGCGCCAAAACCTGCCATTGCATTTGCTCCAAAACTGTTCACGCTGGACTGTACCAATATATTAGAGAGGGAAATTACCATATTTTGAAAACCTGTTGGCAATCCGATTTTAATAATCAATCCGGCTGTGGATTTATGTATCTTAATTTTATTAAGATATACTTTATAATCCGTCTGTGCCTCACCAGAAACCAGATTGCCAGTACACAGGAAATCATCTGTCCTATATTCGTTGCTATGGCCGCTCCGGCTATTCCTGTTTTCATTCCAACGATGAAAACCAAATCTAAAATCAGATTTGTAACAGATGCAATTGCCAGATATCCTAATGACCGCCTTGAATTTCCTGCTGCATTCAATATACCTGCTGCCATATTGTAAACTACATTGAACACCATTCCAGCTGAGTAGAGTCTCAGATACGTTACTGCATCCGTGAGGACTTCTTCCGGAGTATTCATCCACAGAAGAATCTCTTTACTAAACAATATTCCTCCCACGGTAAGAATAATTCCCAGAATTCCTGCCAGTGCCAATGCTGTGTGAACGGAAGTCTGCACCCCCTCCTTATTCTTCTGTCCCAATCGCTGCGAAATCACAACACCTGCTCCAACCGATACGCCCTGGCTAAAAGCAATCAGTAAATATACCAGCGATGTACTGGAACCAATTGCCGCCAGCGCATTGCTTCCAACATAATTACCCACAATAATGGAGTCTACTGTGTTATACAGTTGTTGAAGAAGATTTCCCAGAATTAAAGGCACTGAAAAGAAGAGGATATTTTTTACTACACTTCCTTCTGTCATCATTGTAGTTTTTGTTTGCTCATTCATATTTTTCCCGCCTTTCCGAAATCAATTATAATCGCAGGCCAAAATATTGCAAATACTTATTATAAATAGTTTATCATAGTTGTTATAAATAGTTATTTTTGCTATAATTACAATAAATCAATTACGGAATTCTGAGGAGGTACACGATGGAAATACGATTGCTTGAATATTTTATGGCTGTTGCCAGAGAAGAAAATATAACACATGCGGCTAATTCCCTGCATATTGCTCAACCAACCTTATCCTTGCAGCTCAAAGCCCTTGAGCAGGAGCTTGGAAAACCTCTATTCATTCGAGGAAAGCGAAAAATCACACTCACGAAAGAAGGTGTTGTCCTCCGTCGCCGGGCAGAAGAAATTTTGTCCTTAGTAAAAATTGCCGAACAGGAGGTTTCATCTGAAGATAATGATATTCGTGGAACAGTATCCATAGGAAGCGGTGAGACCGAAGCCATGAATCTTGCGTTAAAAGCCGCAAATATCTTACAGTCTGAGCATCCTCATGTCAGCTTCCATCTTTTCAATGGCGATGCGCAGGCCATTACAGAACGCCTTGACCAGGGTATCCTTGATTTTGGAATACTGATGGAGCCTGTAGATTATTCAAAATACGCTCATATCTCCTTGCCTATCAGCGATTCATGGGGTGTATTAATGCCGGAAGATGCTGCGTTATCATCAAAAAAATATATTTCCCCTGCGGATTTATACAACGTTCCTCTGATTGTTCCAAATCGCAGTGAATTGCAAATGCAGTTATCTGCATGGTTGCAAAGGGATCTATCTTTATTGCAGATTTCTGCAACCTATAATTTAATTCACACCGCCTCATTATCTGTCAAAAACAATCTGGCTTTGCCTTAGTTTTAAATAAATTAACTTACGCAGAACAGGAGCAGGGACTTGTGTTTCGTCCACTGATTCCTTCTATGGAAGAAAAACTATGCATTGCCTGGAAAAAGTATCAAACCTTTTCAAAAGCAGCAGAATTATATAAAGATAAATTGACTTCTATGCTCACCAGATAGAACTTTTGATTCATAGCGTATTTGCTTCAATTTTTCCAACAAATAAGCAGTAATGATTTTTCTAATCACTACTGCTTAAAATTATTACATATCAACTCATGCTCAACTTCAAATTGAACAATACTATTCTGAGAATTGAAACGATATAAAGTATATGTAATCATTTTGTTGGTCAATTTCTCCTTGTTCAATATTTTGAATAGGCGTTGTGCTCAGACCATCTTTTCCATAAATAAATGCTGCCAACCCTTGCTCTGAATTTTTTTGAATCGAAACTTTTCCTTCAATTTGTGTTGCGGATCTTCCGTAATATTCTCTTCCTTCTACTTTTTCCAGAATAGGAATCGTCGTAGAATATTTGGTCGACGTGTCTGCAACTATAAGCTTCACCTCAAATTCCTCAAAATCCGGTACAAGTACAATCTTACCTTCCGTCGGAGATTCAACCTCTTCGTAAGATAACTCTGCAATTTTATTTTTTGCTGCCAATTTTCCAAAATGATACTCTGATATAAATATGGTCAATGACTGAAACTTCTCATTTGTGTGATAATCGAATAAAAAGGCACCATCCACTCCAGATAATAACTCTGCGGTTTCATCTCTGTCCCTTCTTTGTCTACCGCTGTAATATAATTCTTTGGGTAACTACATTTTTGAACAAGAATCATCCCAAGTGAAAATGATGTAATCAATACAATGAGTGCTAGTCCTATTATTGATCGTTTTAGATTTTTTATCTTATATTTACTATCCTTGGCAATTCGAATTAAATTGTCTTCTGATTTTTGTATATAATTTTCTTCCCTAATATCTTCTCCTGCAAAAAACTCATTTATGCTGATTCCCAACATATCGCATAACGTAATATAAACAGATACATCCGGCAAACATATCCCTGCTCGTGTCAACTCCAGACCAAAAAAAAATTGATTTTTTGTACCCTCAAATATCACTTCCCATTATACCTGCTATTGCAGTATATTGAAAGCAATATTTATACTTGCAGAAGAAAGGAGTGCCACATTTTCTCGGCACTCCAAACTCTGTAACCATCCATCTTACTTGAAAAATGGATCATCTGTATTCCATACAATCTCTATATTGTCCTCTCCATTGATAATCACTTTTTTGATTACCTTCTGGATTTTCTCTCTGTCAAAAGATTCCATATTGATGATACTTTCTAACTGTGTCTCAAACTTACTAGAAGAATTATCTTCTGGCGGTATTTCTGTTTTAAGCTGTTCGATTTCCTGATGCAATTCATCAATCTGCTCCACCATCGCCTTTGAACGCTTGACATACTCTTCTCTTGTGAGCTTGTCATCCTTATAATCAGAATACAACATCATCTTTTTACTGCTGAGGCTCTTCACCTTCTTTTCAAGTGTTGCAATCTTTTCTTCCGGAGATACTTCTTTCGATTTACCGGCTCTCTTTATTCCTTTCTCATCCAGATAAACTGTTGCATACATATTTACAGTTTTCATGATTGCATCTTCAACCTTGGCAATTTCCACCCTGTTGCTTTTGCATGGAGAATTTTCCTCAATTCTGGACGAGTAACAAAGAAGAATGTCACCTTTTACCCTTTTGCTGGGTGCTAAAGCTCTGCCACACACACCACAATAATAAAATGGATTATAGTTTCTCTTACCACGCTTTGAACGAACACATTTTTTTGAATTAGCGTGTGCCATATCAAATAATTCCTGAGTAATAATGGGTTCATGGCAATTTTCTATCACCATCCATTCGTCTTTAGGAACATAGCTTGAAGTGTTATTGCTGCCTACCCTCTTCTTTGTTTTATTCCATATCAGTTTTCCAAGATAAACTTCATCGTTTAATATATCCCGGATAGAAGAAGTACTCCACAGACTTTTTACTTCAACTGCATGGAAAAAGTTTCTGCTTCCTTTTCTCTTTTTGTATGCGGATGGTGTATCAATACCCTGAGCATTCAGATAATTTGCCACTTCCGTTTTACTTTTGCCCTGTGCGGTCAGTTCAAATATCAGCTTAACCACTTCTGCTGCTTCCGGATCTACAATAATCTTATGCTTATCATTTGGGTCTTTGACATATCCATACCTTAACTGACCACTGATGTTCTCACCTTTCAGTATCCTTGTGTGCATTGCAGAACTGACTTTATTAGACAAGTCCCTGCTATAAAGCATATAGATTAAGTTCTTAAACGCAACATTCATACCGCCCGTCGAACCATCATAGTTATCGCTGTCATAATTGTCATTAACTGCAATAACTCGTACCTGATAAAGTGGAAGTATCTGCTCCAGAAGACTACCGACTTCAATATAATCCCTTCCGAGTCTGGATAAATCCTTTACAACAATGCAGGATATTTTATCAGCTCGGACATCCTCCATAAGCTTCATATAGCCTGGTCTTTCAAATTTTGTTCCGGTAAATCCATCATCACAGTATTCCTGTACCTTCGTATCCTTAAGCTCCGAATGATTGCCAATAAATGATTCTAACAATTCTCTCTGACTGGATACACTGTTACTCTCTTCCTTCTGATTTAATGATACATCCTCATCTTCCATAGAAAGGCGAATATACATAGCAGTTATCTTACTCATACAAATCACCTTCTCTCTTATTCTTTACCTGTAACAGTTCTTCCAGGCAATCATCATACACCAGATTTACGGAAATTCTTCCATCTTCAAACACCTGTACCTTGTCAACAAATGCATCTGCCAGCTCTTTGTTAAGCTTTCTGCATTTCAGATATTTATTGATAAGGTTTTCCCAGTCTTCATCAATCTTATAATTCTTTGAATACAGGTTCTGAGATACTAAAAGATTATCAATCTCCTTCTTCAAGCTCTGCTTTTTAGAAGATACTGCTGTTTTAATGTCAAATATTCGCTCTCATTAATCAAATGTTCTGAGTAATCTCCATATAACTCAGAGAACTTGCGGTTTACTTTCTCCAGTTCCCTGCGCTGTCTGGTAATGGCTTTTTCATACACATCGTATTTTTTCAGTCCGCTGCTTCTTGCATTTAATTCCCGTATCACTTTTAATGCGTCAATACAGCAACGCATATGATTTGAAATCTGAGCAAAGACAGCTTTGTTGACTTCCTCCTGATCAATTTTGTGTCTTGAACATGCCGGATTAATACCATCTGAAAAAGTTCCACAAAAATATACATACGATTTTGTTGTTCTTGGAGAAAGTCTCATTCCCTTGCCACAGTCTCCGCATACGATTTTTCCCTTTAGCAGATTCATTTCATTAGGTGGGTGTTTTGTAAACTCTTTTGCAAAAATAAGCATCCGAGATTTCCTTTACTCTTTCCTGTGCCTTTTCAAATGTCTTTTTGTCGATAAGCGGCTCATGCGTATTTTCAACAACGACC
>ENA-OQAN01000031-OQAN01000031.1-human-gut-metagenome-genome-assembly--contig:-NODE-31-length-69767-cov-5.169457_pt1 | contig 69767 bp, 72 predicted proteins | sample MGYA00242735_ERZ504527 | MGnify/ENA primary metagenome ERZ504527 (study PRJEB26092, sample SAMD00036230) | human gut metagenome | host: Homo sapiens | study: EMG produced TPA metagenomics assembly of... | reverse complement strand
GACGTCTATTGAGTCCAAGGAGAATACTGTCAGACCGATACCTCATCATTGTACAGCTTTAGCAATAAGAGGGATAGAACCCAACTGGCTGTTGGGGTATCTAAACCCTACACTTATATATTAGGAGGAGGATGCAGAATGGATAAGGATATGGAACGTCTCGGCAAAGAACGGCTTAAAAGAGTGAGAAGACGTAGACAGCTTGCTACGTTTATTATTTCAATGGCTGTTATTGTGCTGGGCATTACTGCGTACAGACTTATACAACCTGCATCTGCAGAAGATCAGAACAAGTACGAGTTCGAGGTGGATGGACAGAAGGAAACATATACCAATCTGGGGAAGCTTAAAAATCCTCCGGTGGTGAAGCTTGAAGGTGATCAGCCTGAAGTAGAATGGGATGGAAAGACATTTAATTATAAGGTTGATATGTCTTTCGCCATAGGCGAGGGTGAGTTCAAGGATGAAAGCGGAAATATAATTAAGAATTATTATATGACTTATGGACAGGATATATCTATTCCTGATGCGGTTTGTGATGGCTGGCATTCATATACAGACGAAAGCGGCAATAAGTTTTGTAATTATCGCTTTATAAAAAACAATGATGGTACATTTTCTGTATTGATTAAATTTGCTGATGATTACATACAAAGCAACACTACTGAAATTAAAGGTGGTGCGACATTTGGCGCAAGTGGCTATAGTGAAGTTAAGGACAATGGTGATGTTGTTGTTAAGATAGGCGGAGATGCTACATTAGATATAAGCAAGGAATATATCCATTGGGATAAGAACCACAGCGCTAATTATGATATTACCGTTAAAAAGTCAAATACAACAGATAATACGCTTAAGAAAGATGACAATGGCAAATATGCTGAGTATGTTGTTGATGTTTCATCTGAAAAAGGTACACCGGATGTTATTACTTTAAATGATGTGTTGGAGGCCGGCAAAATGTCTGTTGATACATCAAAGTTTACTTACACAATAACTAAAAACGGACAGCAGGTTGGTGGTGAATATACTGCTAATGTTACGGCTTCTTCGAATAATGACAATAATAATCATAAATATAATCTTACAGCAACGCTGCCTAAGCTTAATGCCGGTGAAAGCTGCCAGATAAAATACAAGTATTATTATGACACATCTCTTTGCGATAGTGGAAATGAGTCACAGGCGTCTAACAAGGTTACCGGTGAATCAATAAATAAAAAGTCTAATGAAAAGGTTATTGATACATCAAGCAGTGTTATTAAATACACGAGAGATGATCTTGATAAAACAGGTGCATACGACTCAGACAGTCAGACTGTCAAGTGGACAATCACTGTTAATAAAGAAAGAAATGATATTGTTGGGGCTGTACTGACAGATAACTGCCTTAAGGATGCAAAGAATTTTAAAATAAGCTCTGAACAGGATACCGACTGTAAAGGTGCTGAAATCCAAAAGGACAAAGAAGGCAAGATTAGCGGTATTAACTTTGTGGCTATAGATAATAAAAATGACAGTACATATGTTATTACATATGAAACATCTGTCACACCACAAAGCTATGACCAGCCTGTTAATAATCAGGTTAATTTCAATAACAAAGAGATATCGTTTAGCAAATGGGCCGGAGTAAATGTTCCGGGAACTCATAGAGATGTAAAAGTTACAAAGAACTTAACTGCCCATAATGAAGAGACTGAGAATAACAGGTATGAGCTCAGTTGGGAATCGACATTTACCATTCCTTCAACCGGAGCGGATGCAGGGGCTTGGTTTGTTGATGAACTGACAAATAATACTTCAGACAATACGGCTCATTATATGACTTATCAGCAGGTTAAAGATGTATTTGATAAGGCAAAAAACATTTTTGGCGATACGATATATAATTTTAAAGTAAAATCCGGCGATCATGAGTATGATTTTTATTCTCTTAATAGCGAAACGGATGCTAAGTTTACCAGATTTTCGTTTGAGTTTAAAGATAAGTTTGTACCTTCTAATAGCAATAAAGATGGTTATAAAGTAACTTTAAAATATAAATCATATGCAGACTATTCAGCAGGTGGCGAACTCGAGTTTAAGAACAACGTAAATTTCTGGAATGTTAATGCAAATGACTCTTTTAAAACGACAAAAGATATTAAATCATCAATTGTTAAGAGTGATGGAAATAACAATACAGCAGATACATATGTAAAGACCACTGATTCAGGATATGACGGAACGCTCACATGGATTGTAATGGTTACAATGGATAAAAATGCAACCAAATATACAATCACTGATAATATGCCGGAGGGCATCAGCGTACAAAATGTTACTGTAAAGTTAAAATACAATAATTCAGACCAAGGTTTTACATACCCTACATTGGATGGCAAGAGCTATAAAGTAGAAAATTTAAATGGCAAAAATTACTATTCTGAGGGAATTAATACTTCATGTAAAAAAGATACAAGCAATGGTCGTGAGGTAATAACTACAACTGTAGAAAAGCCAAAAGATGCAGAGGTTCGTGGCTGGGGAGAAGGTTCTAAAATTTTCCTTGTTTACAAATGTAAGGCTGATAGTGCTGAAACCCTGGAGGCAGGAAAGGAGCTTGTGTACAAGAATACAGCTTCTGCTAAATCGGACAATAATGATAAGATTGGTGAATCTAGCCAGACACAGATAATATCAAAACCAAAGCAGGATAATGAAAATATTCCGGATTCAGGAGATAAAGTTATAAGCAAAAACGGAAGCTGGAATGATGATGAACATAAGTTGAATTATACTGTTCTTATAAATCCGGAGGGCAAGACATATCTGGATGGTGGTAGGCCATTAAATTTAAAAGATGTTTTGTCGTACAAAAAAATAACTTATGAAAATGCTAGGGTAAGCTGGCAGGTGGATTTGATGCCTGGTACAGTTAAGTTCAGAGAGGCTATCAAGCAGGACGATGGAACATACAAACCTGGTGAGGTGATATCTGACTGTAAATGGACATATGATTCACAGGAAGCATCAAATGAATGGGAGTATTCAAGCAAAACAATAAATGCTATTGTCCCTGATGGAAAAGCTATAATGTTGACATACACTTATAGTGTAAAGGGTGATTTGCTACAGGAGTATAATGATTCAAAACCTAAATTTAATGTATCTAATGCCGTTTCACTGGAAGGTGTTGATAATAGTAAAACAGATATTAACACTCAATTAGAGTACACTAAATCTTATTCTTCGTTTTATGTATATAAGAATAATTCGTTTATTCTTTATAAGACAGAAGAGGGAAATAACGGAAAGTTATTGCCGAATGCAGAGTTTGATGTTTACAAATATGATCCAAACAGTACAGATACTACGAAAACACCAGAAGGATATGTCTATGTTAATAAATATGTTACCGATGATAAAGGTAAGATAGAGATTGTCTTTAATAAAAATTCAATGACATATAACACACAGTATTATGTTGTTGAGACAAAGGCTCCTAGTGCTATGTTCTTCCAGAAGAACCGGAAAAAACATATTTCTACTTTAGTTCGCTGGATAAAGATAAATATCCTGTGGCAGCTCCAAATAACAGCTTAACAGGAAAATGTCTGGCAAACAATTATGATATAGTATATATCGGTGATGAGACTATTCCAACAACAGAAATTTCTGTTGAAAAAAATTGGGTTGATTCCAATAACAAACCTATAAATAAGACAGATGGAAGTATTTATTTACAGTTACATCGGGTGGATTCATCAGGAAATGATGATAAATACGGTGATACCGTAGAAGTGACACCGGATAAAGATGGAAACTGGTCTTATAAATTCAAAGACCTTCCTACGAAAAAGACAGATAATATAGGTCATATAACAGGCGAAACCTATAAGTATTATGTTACAGAGGTTGGAATAAATCAGAACAACAGTATGTCAGGCTATGATGTTTCTTATGTATTTAAGAATACAGATGGAACAGTGATTAACAGAACTGATGCCAATGTGGCACCGGGAAAGAATATGGCTGTTGACTCAGGTACTATTGAGATTACAAATAAGCTCAATGAGTATAAGCTTCCTGAAACAGGTGGAAGCGGTAACAGATGGTTGTATATGTTAAGTGGAGTTGTGCTTATTGCGATAGCTACAATAACACTTTTCTATAAAAAACAAAAAGTATTATAAAAAAAGGAGAATGCGAAATGAAAACAATCAAACGAAGCATTGCATTAGTGCTTGCTATGATTCTTACACTTGCAATGAGTGTAACTGTATTTGCAGCACCAAACGCAGATCAAAACACATTCAGTCTTACACTTAACAAGGCTGTCAAAGGACACACTTATGAGGCTTATCAGATTTTATCTGGTGATTTATCAGCAGATAAAGCAACTCTTTCTAACATAAAGTGGGGAGAGGGCATTACAGAAGCAGGACAGACTGCTCTCGGCGGTGATGCTGCTAGTTATGCTGAAAAACTCGGTGGTTTTGGTAACAACTCTTCAGAGCTTAAAGAGCAGGCGCAGATTATTGGTGCAAACTTAGCATCAGCATCAGGCTCAGTTACAGTAACAGATCCGGATGCAAAGAATGTAATCAGCAACCTTAAGCCAGGTTACTACCTTATCAAAGATCAGGATAATTCTTTACAGGGTCAGGAATCTTACACAGAGTTCATTCTTCATATTACAGATGATGTAGTTGCAAATGTAAAGGCAGATGTTCCTTCTGTAGAGAAGAAGGTTAAGGATACAAACGACACAACAGGCGTGACAACAGATTGGCAGGATTCAGCCGATTACGATATCGGAGATGATGTTCCATTCCAGCTCACAGCTACATTAGCAAACAACATTGAAAGCTACAAGGCATACTCTCTCGAGTTTGATGATACTCTTTCAAAAGGACTTGACTACAACAATGATGCAGTAATTAAATTAGGTGAGAAGGATGTTACAGATTATTTCACACCTAGCTATGATGCAACAGCTAAGACACTTACATTTACATGTGACAATATCTTAGCATTTGGCGCTAAAAACTCAGATCAGATTGTTGTTGAGTATACAGCAAAGCTTAACGAGAATGCGGTAATCGGCGCAGCCGGAAACCCAAATAAAGTTAGTCTTAAGTTCTCTAACAACCCTAACAATGGTGGTGAGGGAGACAGAGGTACGACTCCTGAAGACAAGGTTATCGTATTTACTTACAAGTTAACTGTAAACAAGGTTGACAAAGATAATAAGCCACTTACAGGTGCAGAGTTCTCACTTTTCAAGAAAGTAAAGGTTGACGGACAAGAGGAGCTTAAGCTTGTAGAGGTTAAGAAGATTCTTTCTACTAATACAGAGGGAACAGTATTCGGATTCACAGGCTTAGATGATGGTACATACGTATTACGCGAGACAAAGACACCTGACGGATACAACTCAATCGAGGATCAGACATTTACAATTTCTGCAAAGCATGACGAGTCTAGTGATAATCCAACGCTTACAGATCTTACAGGAGATGTAGCATCTGGTTCAATTATTGATTTAGGTGTTAAGCTTGATAAGGGTGAGTTATCTACAAATGTAGTAAACAACAAGGTTCAGTTCTTCCTTCAACTGGTGGTGCCGGACGTGTAGCAATCTACGTAATTGGTGCTATCTTATTTATCGGTGGTGGAATTGTTCTTGTAACAAAGAAGCGTGTTAGATAATTAATATCTGACTGGCACTATTTAGTTTTAAATATTATGCTGCCACAGGTTATAAATCTGTGAGCTATAATAGATTTTATTTAGAGTTTATGTAACAGTAAGGAGAGCACTATGAAAAGACGTTTATCTACTATTCTTTTTGGCGTAGTGTTTATCGCAGGGTTGTCCTTACTGCTATATCCGACAGTAAGTGATTATTGGAATTCATTTCATCAGTCCAGAGCCATTGCAAGCTACGTTGATGCGGTAGACAACACGGATGAGCAAAAGCTTGATGAGATGCGAAAAGCTGCACAGGCATATAATGAGAAGCTTTTAAGTAAGCAGGATCGTTATGAAATGTCAGATCAGGATAAAGCAGAGTATGAAAGTCTTCTTGATGTATCTGGCACAGGAGTCATGGGCTATGTTGAGATTCCGTCCATCAATGTCTCATTGCCGATTTACCACGGCACAGACAATACAATACTTCAGATAGGTGTTGGCCATATCGAGGGCACATCGCTTCCGGTTGGCGGAGCAAGCACACATTGTGCTGTTTCAGGACACAGGGGACTTACGTCATCTAAGCTGTTTACGGATATTGACCAGATGGCGGAGGGTGACACATTTAAGCTGTATGTGCTTGGCGAGACACTGACCTACGAGGTTGATCAGATAAGGATTGTTTTGCCTGATGAGCTTAATGACTTAAAGATTGAGGAAGGGCAGGATTACTGTACACTTATCACGTGTACACCGTATGGTGTGAATTCACACAGGCTTCTTATCAGGGGTCACAGGATTGCAAATGATGCACAGGGACTTATTGTCGAGGATGTAAAGCAGGTACAGCCGTTACATGAAGCCATAGTGCTTGGCATTCTGTTTCTGGTTTTGTATATTATAATTTGTAAGATACTTAGTAAAACGATATTGTATAGATTCAGATAGAATCAGGAAGGAGGAAAAATGCACAATAGTTTAAAAAGAGCTGTCAGTATAGCTATAGCAGCGATAGCCTTGTTTTCTCTGCCATGTGGAAGCATTTTTGCAAGGACGCATATTGATATTGATAAGAAATGCTCTATAACAGTTGATATCCCTGATACATGGAGGATTTGTATACTGTGGATTTTCCCGTAGAGCTTTACAGAGTGGCAGATGTAGATGAGAACGATGTATACACTGCAACGAAGCAGTTTGATGAGCTGGCTAAATCTATATCAGATATCAGCAGCAAAACTACCGCAGATGACTGGGAAAAGATGGCAAAGACAGCTGCGGACATTGCAGACAAAGGTTCTTTGAAAGCAGATGAGGTAATAGATGTTTCAAACGGAAGGGGAAACGTCACAGGCGTTAAGACGGGACTGTATCTGGTGTATGCAAAGCCGGCTAATTCGGCAAGATTTGGATACACATTTGTGCCGTATCTGATTTCGGCTCCTGATAATGAGTTTGCCATGACAGGAAGCGGCTCAGATTCATGGATATATGATGATATCGATATCGAGCTGAAGCCTGAACAGACCGCTTATGGGAAGCTTACAGATTAACAAGACATTAAAGACATACAATACAGCACTCGGTGAACCGGTGTTTGCATTTGATGTTGAGGCCTACGACAGGATGGTAATGTGGTGTTTTCCGATATCGCGTCAATCAGATTTGACAGTACAGGGGCTAAGAGCGTAGTTATTGACAATATTCCGGCAGGGTCAAGGGTGATAGTAAAGGAGGTATATGCCGCTGGCAGTTATCAGGTGACCTCCTCGGACAGCATAGAGACACAGATTGTGGCCGGTGAGACCGCAGATGTTGATTTCACAAACGATTACAACGACAAATTGATTTATAGTACCGGTGTCGTAAACCATTTTGAGTATGACGGAACCGGATGGGAATGGGTGCAGAATTAATGAAAAAATTATCAGAGTCTTGTAAAAAACTTAATAGAAATCACCGTATTCTTGTATGTGCAGCCTTTGCTGCTACACTCATTGTCTGTGGTGTTTCAGTTAAACCGACACTGGCATATTTTACAACCTATGCTACGGCAAAGGGCGGTATCTCAGTAGATATCGGTCCTACAACTGATGTCAAGGAGAAGTTTAAGGACTGGAAGAAAACTATTGAGATTGAGAATACAGGAAAAGCAGACTGTTTTGTCAGGGTAAAGGTAATTGCAGCAAGCCAGTTTGATATACAGGCATCAGGCTCAAACTGGAGCCTTTCAGATGATGGCTACTGGTATTACAGTCAGGTAGTGCCGGTTGGTGGCAAAACCGAGCCGATTGTTGCAGCTATCACAGTTAGTGAAAAGGTAAAGACCAGCTTCAATGTAGTTGTGGTTCAGGAGTGTGCTCCTGTCACATATGATGAGAATGGCAATCCGTGTGTCGCACCTGATGCAAAATGGGATGCGACAGCACAATATGATAAAGAGGAGGGCGAAGAGTAATGAAGAGAAAACTTCCAATTATACTTGTAGCATCCTCTGCGATAATGCTTGCAGCATCGACGATTGGATCTACAAAAGCGACTCTTACATATATGAGTGATAATTATCTGGCTCAGATTGACATCAAATCCATCGGTGTTACTTTGACTGAGAATGGCAATGATGTGAGCTGGCGTGATTATAAGCATAAGGATGATGACTGGAGCGAGGCAACAGGAGTGCTGCTTGGAGATATGCTAAAGAATGCCGGAGATGAAAAACTGATTCTCGACAAAAAGTACGATGAGAAGCTTGCTGTCAAAAACAGCGGCTCGATAGATGAGTATGTGAGAGTGACTGTGCAGCATTATTGGCAGACAAGGAGACAGGTGATAAGCTTTCAAACCTTGATCCATCAAAGATACAGATTGACTTTACAAACGATGGCTGGACAGAGGATAAGAGTGCTGAGACTACAGAGCGAAATGTATTTTACTATAATACTATTTTGAAAAAGGGTCAGACTTCATCTGATTTTACAGACAAAATCAGTATATCCGGCGATATTGCAGCCATTGTGGGTCAGACATCACAGACTGATGATAACGGACTTACAACCATCACTACTACCTATGAATATGATGGTGCGCTATTTGTGCTGGAGGCAACTGTTGATGCAGTACAGACACATAATGCAAAGGACGCAATTAAGAGTGCGTGGGGTGTTGATGTAAATATATCAGATGACGGGGCACTTAGCTTAGAGTAAAGGAGGACAATATGAAAAAATTTATCGCATTATTATCATGCATGTTGTTTATCCTTGGTTCGATAGGCACTGTATTTGCAGATGAGAATACTACTACAGCCGGCTCATGTGAGTTTACCGGCAAGGAGATGGTAAGTTCGTTCGATTCAAATAAAATAGCAGCCTCTGTCTCACAGATGGAGCCGGGAGATTCTGTCACATTTTCCGTTGATATAAAGAATAACAGCAGTATTTCGACGAAATGGTATATGTCCAATGATGTATTAAAGAGTCTTGAGGATACACAGGCTGTGGCTGAAAATGGTGGATACTCATATATTCTTACTTTCGTAGGACCGGATGGAAAAGAGGATACTATATACAGCAGCACCAGCGTAGGTGGAGAGAAGGAGGCAACGGCCGGAAAAGGACTCAATGAGGCTACAAACTCTCTGGATAAGTTCTTTTATTTAAAGACATTAGAGCCTGGAGAGGGAGGCGGTGTGAAGCTTTTAGTAGGACTTGACGGAGAAAGTCAGGGTAATATATATCAGGATACACTCGCAAAGCTCATGATGAACTTTGCTGTGGAGGACAATTCAAATCCGACTTTGCAAAATCCACCTACATTTACAACTACAACGAGCAAGGTGAAGACCGGAGATATCTGGTCAATAGCGTCAGCTGTAGTGTTTGTGATTGGTATTATTTTGATGATACTGGCTTTCGCAAGTGACAGAAAGGGGGCTAAGCAAAATGAAAAGATTGCTTAAATATTTTCTTGCAGCTCTTGCTGTCATAACCGGTGTTTTCTCACAGACAGCAGATGCAAAGGCATTTTCATATACATACACTGTTTCCTTCTCGGCCGGCGGTCAGGGAAGCATAAACGGTGGTGTGCAGGTACGAAAGGCATCAGGCAATGAGGCTTCGGTTTCTGTTTCTGCTAAAGGAGACAAAATAATTGTCACAGGTCTTGAATATGGAGATGTCATCAGCTGTGATGCACAGGGCAGTGTGGCACTTAATGAAAACAGCAAGTACTACGTAAAGGGAATCAGATTAAGCGGCCGTGACAATAATACGGTTGCACAGTCGGCTTTTCTCGTATCGGGAGATCAGGACTATGTTGTTGCATACGGCATACCGGGCGAGCTTGCTGAGTATACAGTCAACTATGTGGATACAGATGGCAATAAGCTTGCTGAAAGCCGTACCTATTATGGTAATGTGGGCGATGAGCCGGTTATAGCTTATCTGTATATAGATGGATATATTCCGGACAGCTATAATCAGACAGGTAAGCTGTCGTCAAATGCATCAGAAAACGTGTTCAACTTTGTATATTCAAGGGCTGCATCAAGCATGGCTGCTGCCGGAAATGGAGCAAATGACAATACTGCAGCAGGCGGCAATCAGGCAGCCGCAGGAGCTGCAAATGCAGCAGGGGCAGCTAATGCAGCGGGCAATGCAGCAGGAGCGGTAAATAACGGAGCTGCAGATGGAGCAAATGCCGCAAACACAATAGTGCCTGACGGACAGAATGATCCGCAGGATGGAATCCAGGCACCGCAGGCACAGCCAAATACTGATATAGCAGATGAGCAGGTACCGCAGGCGGCAAACGACAATAAGCATGATATAGCAGATGAGCAGGTACCGCTTGCCACCATGATTAGTGAGAGTGGAATGGTCGTTCCGCTGGCTATTGGTGCGCTTGGGATAGTTGCAATTCTTGCAATTATGATATTTGTCATAGTAAAGAATGTTAAGTCTGTCCGTGTTCAAAAAAATAGTATGAAACATAAGGGAAAAGATAATAAAAATTAGTTGATATTTGCTGAAATTATGGTATTATTAATGTGTACGCTTGTATGAGTGCACACATTAATCAAGTATATGGATGGTTTTTTTTACCATACCAGAAATAAAATTTAGGAGGAATTGCAAAATGGCAAACAAGTGGGTATATACCTTCAAAGAGGGTAACATGACCATGCGTAATCTTCTCGGTGGTAAGGGTGCTAACCTCGCTGAGATGACAGAGATTGGACTTCCTGTACCACAGGGTTTCACAATCACTACAGAGGCTTGTACACAGTACTACGAGGATGGACGTAAGATCAATGATGAGATTATGGCTCAGACTATGGAAGGTGTAAAATGGATGGAAGAGGTTAACGGAAAGAAATTCGGTGACCTTAAGAATCCTCTTCTCGTATCTGTTCGTTCAGGTGCCAGAGCTTCAATGCCGGGTATGATGGATACAATCCTTAACCTTGGTCTTAATGATGATGTTGTTGCAGCTATGATCGCTGGTAACCCAGATCCAGCATTCGAGCGTTTCGTATATGATTCATACAGACGTTTCATCCAGATGTTCTCAGACGTTGTTATGGAAGTAGGAAAGAAGTACTTCGAGCAGCTCATCGACAAGATGAAAGAGGACAGAGGTGTTAAATTTGACGTAGACCTTACAGCAGCTGACCTTAAAGAGTTAGCAGAGCAGTTCAAGGCTGAGTACAAGAATCAGTTAGGATCAGATTTCCCTTCAGATCCTGTAGAGCAGTTAAAGCTTGCTATCGAGCTGTATTCCGTTCATGGGACAACCCACGTGCAAATGTTTATAGAAGAGATAACGATATCCCTTATTCATGGGGAACAGCTGTTAACGTAATGCCAATGGTATTCGGTAACTTAAATAACGAGTCAGGTACAGGTGTTGCATTCACACGTGATCCTGCAACTGGTGAGAACAAGCTTATGGGTGAGTTCCTTATCAATGCACAGGGTGAGGACGTTGTTGCCGGTGTTCGTACTCCAATGCCAATCGCTCAGATGGAGCAGGAGTTCCCAGAGGCATACGCTGAGTTCCTTAAGGTTTGTGAGACTCTTGAGAATCACTACCATGATATGCAGGATATGGAGTTCACAGTTGAGAACAAGAAGCTCTATATGCTTCAGTGCCGTAATGGTAAGAGAACAGCTCCAGCTGCTCTTAAGATCGCTTGCGATTTAGTAGATGAGGGACATAAGACACCAGCTGAGGCTGTTGCAATGATCGACCCTCGTAACCTTGATACATTATTACATCCACAGTTCGATGCTGCTGCACTTAAGGCTGCAACTCCACTTGGAAAGGGTCTTGGAGCATCTCCGGGAGCTGCTTGTGGTAAGGTTGTATTCACAGCTGACGATGCTGAGGCATGGCTGAAAGAGGAGAGAAAGTCGTACTTGTACGTCTTGAGACATCTCCAGAGGACATCACAGGAATGAAGGCTGCTCAGGGTATCCTTACAGTTCGTGGTGGTATGACATCTCACGCAGCCGTAGTTGCACGTGGTATGGGAACATGCTGTGTATCTGGTTGTGGTGATATCAATATGGACGAGGAGAACAAGAAGTTCACACTTGCAGGACAGACATTCACAGAGGGATCTGAGATTTCTATCGATGGTACAACAGGTAACATCTACGCTGGAATCATCCCAACAGTTGATGCTTCAATCGCTGGTGAGTTCGGACGTGTTATGGCATGGGCTGATGAGTTCAGAAGACTTAAGGTTCGTACAAATGCAGATACTCCTGCAGATGCTAAGAAGGCTCGTGAGCTTGGTGCAGAGGGAATTGGACTTTGCCGTACAGAGCATATGTTCTTCGATCCAGAGAGAATCGCTGCATTCCGTGAGATGATCTGCTCTGATACAGTAGAGGAGAGAGAGACAGCTCTTAACAAGATTCTTCCATATCAGCAGGGAGATTTCGAGAAATTATACGAGGCTCTTGAGGGATGCCCAGTAACAATCCGTTTCCTTGATCCACCTCTTCATGAGTTCGTTCCTACAGAGGAGGCTGACATCGAGAAGCTTGCAAAGGCTAAGAACAAGTCAGTAGAGGAAATCAAAGCTATCTGTGAGTCACTCCATGAGTTCAACCCAATGATGGGTCATAGAGGATGCCGTCTTGCAGTTACATATCCTGAGATTGCTAAGATGCAGACAAAGGCTGTTATCCGTGCAGCTATCAATGTAAAGAAAGCTCATCCAGACTGGGATATCGAGCCTGAGATCATGATCCATTAGTATGTGAGATCAAAGAGCTTAAGTTCGTTAAGAAGATTGTAGTTGAGACAGCTGATGCTGAGATCGCTGCTGCAAATGCTGACATCAAGTACCATGTAGGTACAATGATCGAGATCCCAAGAGCTGCTCTTACAGCTGATGAGATCGCTACAGAGGCTGATTTCTTCTGCTTCGGTACAAACGATCTTACACAGATGACATTCGGATTCTCTCGTGATGATGCAGGTAAGTTCCTTAACGCTTACTATGACAACAAGATTTTCGAGAACGATCCATTTGCTAAGCTTGACCAGACAGGTGTTGGTAAATTAATGGAGACAGCTATTAAGCTTGGAAAGCCAGTTAATCCTAACCTTCACGTTGGTATCTGTGGAGAGCACGGTGGAGATCCTTCATCAGTTGAGTTCTGCCACAAGATTGGACTTGACTATGTTTCATGTTCACCATTCCGTGTACCAATCGCTCGTCTTGCTGCAGCACAGGCTGCTATTGCAGAGCAGGCAAAATAGACAAAGGTTCTAATTTAAAAGTCTATATATAAGATTTTGCAAGGGAAAGTATTTAGTACTTTCCCTTGTTTTTTATTGCCAATCTGCATTTCACACCCTGAAAACGACATTTCGCGCCAAGAGTATAGATTGTAGGCACTATATGTTGTATAATTAGTACTAGAAATACAAGTATATGTGATATGAATAGAGAACGAAGCACAGATACGATGTAGGTACTAAGGTATGGAGAACACATTTATGATTATAAAAAAGAAGAACATCCGTACAATTGTGATAACCTGTGCATTGCTAGGTATCATAATATTCAGCATTCACAGCTACAATGTATATATGAGAGTCCAGAGAGGAAAAACATCATGCAGATAGAAGATAAAGATAATAGATAGAAGATAATAGATATAGAAAGATTAATCAATCAAAAAGCTATGAGAGCCCGGTTAAAGGCTTTCATAGCTTTTATTTTTATGAGTGAGCACGAAGCTGTTCATTGACATATGTCTGGATATAATAATTATCCTCAGGCATCTGGCAGCCGACGATATATGTTCCCTCATTATTTGAGCAGCGGATTACATATCCCTCCAATACTGAGTGGTCAGCAAGCGCAAAGTCCTCTATCGAGATAGTAACCTTCGTTCCTTTATGATCCACGAAATAAGGATCCTTTGTCAAAAATGCAAAGCCGTTTGCACTTATATTGTCAAGTGTACCCTTGAATGTGGTGTCGGTTCCTTTAAGCTTGATAGTGCAATTGTTTGATAAATCCATGCGAGGATATTTCCTACGGTTCAAGATTTCAGGCTGCGTATTGACTGTTATCATAAGGCCATCTGTGATTGTGAGATCCTTCCAGCAGTACATTACATTGCCAACTGTAACACACAGATTGCAAGGTCTGGATGAGTCTACAGATAAGCCGCCTGATACAAGCTTAAGACCGTTTTCGTCAACAGCCTTTACTTCGCAATGGAATTCGTTGCCGGTCTGTACATCTGTCAGGATCACTTTGGCCTTCATACCCGGGCGGATATCATCAAGTCCCATAAATCCACCAACTCCGAGCTCGTGCATGAGAGATTGGATAACAGTCTCGATATTATTGATATTTGTTGCGCTTTCATCATATTTACTGAGCATCTTGCGGCTTATCGCGTCAGATGCATCGATACATGAGGTCATGGTTTCTACGATTTCAGATACCTTTTCCATATTGTCGACAAGCTGCTGGTTAGATGCTTCAACCTCCTGCATTGCGGCATCGATTTCATGGATATGGCTTCCGAGCTTATTGGAATCCTTTGTGATCTTCTCTACATTTTCACCGGTCTGCATTACCTTTTCAAGAGTGAGCTGGATGAGGCGGAGCGTTTCTTCAATGGATGAGGTCATCTTTCCGGAAATCTCGTCAAGCCGTGAGAGAGCCTCACTGATCTGACCGGATGAATTTCTCGTCTCAGTGCTTAAAGTACGGATCTGTTCAGCAACAACAGCAAAGCCCTTACCTGCTTCACCTGCACGTGCAGCCTCGATAGAAGCGTTAAGAGCGAGGAGGTTTGTCTGGTTTGAAATATTATCAATTGTTCCGGTTTCATTTTTAACCATCTCAAATTCATCTCTGAATGTAGTCAGGATGTTTTCAACCTCTGTAGAAAGCTCCGACATAGTTTTTGCTGTCTGGGCAAGACCTTCAAGGTCCTCAGAGCTGACCTTGGCATGCTTGCCTGATTCGGCTGTCAGGGAAACCATATCGTTTATCATGGCTGCAACATTTTCAACCTGTGAGCTTATATCGGTAGTCATTTCCTGGGAAGAAGCAGTGTGGGACTGAAGCTGCTCATTATTTCCGGTAAGCTCATTCATTCTTTCAACGACAACATCTGAGCCGTGCTTGTTTTCAGAAGCAAGCTCACGGACCACTGTTATACCGTCCATTATAGTGTTGCTGGCAGTTTTAACCTGCTCAACTGTCGTGACAACGCGATTCAAATCAGACTTTATACTTTCGGTGAGTGCAGCATCGGACTCAGTCAGGTGGCGCACCGACATGATATAGCCTATGTAACAAAGCAAAAGACATGCTATCTGAAGCTGAAAGTTTTTATGATCTATAGCAGTGTTCTGACCAAGCACAAATATGTGAAATGCAATACTTGCAATAAGGCTTAGCATATTTGCAACAGCGCAGTAAATCATGAATTTTTCATCCTTAAATATTACAATAAGGCTGATTATCGGAAGAATGTAGGTGAATGCAATCGGTGAGGTTGTCGTACACAAAAGAAATACGTAAAAAATACCATATCCGATGACAAATGCAAGCCTGTAATGATCATTATCCTTCCCCTTCCTTTTTAGAAGTATGTCACCACACACGAAAGGCAGCCAGCATAAAATAACAAAAATGATATAATTACTGACAGAATAAGCGCCATTTGCTGTGTCGGTACCATAATTTGCGGTCAGCAATATAGCAAAAACAAGCCATAATCTGCGGGCCTTGATATTCGCCTTTGCTTTAAAAATTTTTTCATCGTAACCCATATGAATTCTCCTGATTTGAAATAATATAACTCTATTTTACTATCATAGTACTATAATTACAAGGCATGCTTAAGAATTTGAATGTATTTTGAATGTATAATTATGGTATTGTTTCTAAGTCTAAACTTTAATTGTTTTTTGCCTGTCAATCCGATATACTAAAATTAACTATATACTTACAGGAGGGCATAAAGCATGAACATACTTCTGATTAACGGAAGTCCAAAAGGCAAACGAAGCAATTCGTTAAGGCTTGCAAACAGCTTTATAGAAGGCTTCAAAGAAGGATATAAGAGCAAAAATGAAGCTGTATCCATTGATGAAATGCATGTAGCCTCAATGAATGTAGGAGCGTGTAAGGGTTGCTTTGCATGCTGGCAGAAGACACCGGGGGTGTGCTGCATAAATGACGATATGCAGACTGTTATTGGGAAAATGCTTGAAGCGGATATTGTTGTGTGGTCGTTTCCTCTGTACTATTTTAGTGTGCCGGGAATACTAAAGAACGTGATTGACAGGCAGCTTCCCATGAGCCTGCCGTTTATGAGTACAAAGGATGACGGATACGGAAGCGGCAGCCATGATTGCAGATATGACATGGAAGGCAAAAGGCATGTGCTAATCTCTACCTGTGGCTTTTATTCTGCAGAGGAAAATTATGACAGTGTACTTCGGATGTTTGACCATTTCCTTGGAAAAGGGCATTATACAACCATATTTTGTGGTCAGGGGGAGCTGTTTCGTGTAAAAGAGCTGTCAAAGAGGACTGATGAATATCTGGCTACGGTAAAAAGTGCCGGGGCAGAATATGCCATCACAGGAAAAATATCTGAAAAAACAGAAGTGGCTCTCCATACTCTTTTATATCCAAGGGATGTATTTGAAAGTATGGCGGATGCCAGCTGGGGAATCAGCAGGACAACAGGAGAAAAGGAAGCGGATGACCTTGTTTTCACCAGACAGATGGCTGCATTATACAATAAGGATACCTATGACGGAAAGGAACGCGTGCTTGAGATATGCTATACCGATTTGAAGCATACATACCAAATAAAGCTTGATGATAAAGGTAGTGAGGTGCTTACTGACCAAAGCCTTGCCGCGACTACACGCATAGATACGCCTTTTACGGTATGGTTGGCTATTTCCCGAGGAGAGATAGGTGGCGCAGAGGCATTGGGAAAGCAGATGTATACGGTGACAGGTGATTTTTCCTTGATGGTAACCTGGGATAAATTCTTCAGAAGTACATCGGCAGTTAAAGAGGCAGAAAAAACATCACAAGGTGTGGAGGTACAGAAAAATCCATCCATGATGACAATGCTCATACCATGGATTACGTTTTGGATAGCAGTTTCTGTCAATACTGAAAAGGGTTCTGTGATTGCTCTTTTGGTGGCATCCGCTATACCTTTTATTATGAGAAAACATAAATTTGTAATATGGGATCAGCTCTCAATTGTTGCTGTTGCTATACTTTCTGCGATTGCAAGCCGGACAGGAGCAGGTGACATATCAACAGATATCGGATATCTGGTGTTTGGGCTGTTCTGGCTGGTTTCATGCCTGACAAAGGAGCCTTTATGCGCAGCATATGTGAAATACAATTATGGCGGTGAAGCCGCACATAAAAATCCTCTCTTTATGAAGACGAATTATATACTTGCGGCGGCATGGGGAGTATTATACGTGTTGACAGCAGTGTGGACATTTCTGCTGAAAAAGGCAGGTGTTGGAGCTGCACTTATTGTCGTAAACAATCTGATGCCTGTATTGATGGGCATATTTACCGGATGGTTTGAAAAATGGTATCCTGCAAGGCTCGCAAGAGGCTCAAAAAAGCAGTAATTCGTAAGATTTTTTTAATATTTTATGTATTCTATTTACTTTAGGTGGATAGAAGAGTACTCTTTAGAAAACGTACTCATAGCAGTGCTTATAAATAAAGAAAGAGGTATATCATAATGAAGAAAAAACTGATTACAATTGTAATAGGAGCTATGCTTTGCGCCGGCTTGTTTGCAGGCTGCGGACAGAGCGATACAAAGCAGGATAAGGCAGCAGGCACCGAAAGTGCAAAGCAGGCTGAGACCAAGGATGAAGGTGATAAGGGCTCACAGGAAGAGAAGGAGCTTACAGGAACGATTGATGACATAAAGGACTTCATGTTTGTAGTGACTGATGATAAGGATACACCGTACAGCTTTACATTCGATGAGAAGCCTGACGGACTTGAGGGTGTTGCAAGTGGAGATAAGGTGACTGTTAAGTATACAGGTACTATTTCAGAGGTAGATCCGTTTGAGGGAAAGATAATATCTGTTGAGAAGGCAGAATAAGCTGCCATAATCTTAGATTGTATTTTGAATGTTAATCCGCTATACTATAGCTAAGTATAGTGGATTATTTTTGTGGAGGCTTTTATGGCAAATACTTTGAAGTTACCGGTTGGAATTGATGATTTTAGAAAATTGCGGGAATCGCATTTTTATTATGTGGATAAAACAAGACTTATTGAGCAGCTTTTATTAAACTGGAGTGAAGTGACACTTTTTACACGTCCGCGCCGCTTTGGAAAAACTCTTAATATGAGCATGCTTAAGAGCTTTTTTGATATTGGCACAGATAAAGCTTTATTTGATGGCTTATATATTTCAGGTAATAAAGAACTGTGTGATGAGTATATGGGAAAGTATCCGGTTATTTTCCTGTCATTGAAGGGTGTTGAAGGGAGTTCCTTTGATGATGCAAGATACATGATTACTGAGCTTATTGGGAAGGAAGCAGAAAGATTCAGGTTTTTGGAGTGTAGTGAGGCACTTTCTGAAAACGATAAGGATAGGTATAGGGCTTTCATTTCGCAGTGCGATGGAAAATATACGATGGACGCGCAGCTTCTTGTATCGAGTCTTCAGAGTCTGTCACAGTTATTGTGTACACACTATGGAAAGAAGACTATTATCCTTATAGACGAGTATGATGTTCCACTGGATAAGCCTTCCAGAATGGCTATTATAAGGAAATGGTTTCGCTTATCAGAGGTCTTTTCGGGCAGGCACTAAAGACTAATGAATTTTTGCAGTTTGCGGTGCTGACAGGGTGCCTTCGAATATCAAAGGAAAGCATATTTACAGGACTTAACAATTTCAAGGTAATGTCGATTACAGATTCGCGTTTTGATGAGCAGTTCGGATTTACCGATAGTGAGGTAAAGAAGCTTTTGTCTGATTATGGTATGGATTCGCATTTTGACGAGGTAAAGGAGTGGTATGACGGATATCACTTCGGAAAGGCTGATGTCTACTGTCCGTGGGATGTGATTAATCATGTGGATCATCTGCGTGATGACGGTGATGCAAAGCCTCAGACATATTGGATAAACAGTAGCGGAAACAGTCTTGTGAGGCGTCTTATCAACAGCTGATTCATCGACAAAGGATGAGATTGAGCGCTTGATTGCAGGTGAGGCTATTGAGAAAGTCATTCGTCTGGACCTGACATACGATGAAATTGATAATACAATTGACAATATATGGAGTGTGCTTTTTACTACAGGCTACCTTACCAAAATCGGGGAAGTAAAGCTTCCGGATAGCGAAAGCTACGCTTACAGGCTCGTCATTCCAAACAAAGAAGTGCGGGAGGTATTTGTACTTCAGATTCAGGAATGGTTCAAGGCTGTTGTCGCGAATGACAATGATACTATGAAACTTTTATCAAAGGCGATTTTAGATAAAGACGAGACGATTCTTGCAAGGCAGCTCAATATCGTGATGGGGCGAATGATAAGCATACTCGATACAAAGGCACCTGATGATATGAAGGAAAACTTTTATCATGGCCTGCTTCTTGGATTGCTTAGAGGAAGCAATCCGGACTGGCTCATCAAGTCCAATCGTGAGTCGGGAGATGGCTTTAGTGACATACTTATAAAGCCTGAGAATCCTGATTTAGGCATTGTTATCGAGGTAAAGTATGCTAAGGAGTTTAAGGGGCTTGACGCAGCTTGTGATGCTGCGATGGCTCAGATAAAGCAGAAGAGATATGATGAGACTCTCCGAGATGAGGCAGGTGCGATATTTTAGCTTACGGCATTGCTTTTTGCAGGAAGAGATGTAAGGTAGCGGGAGAGAAGCTGTAGGAGCTAAAAGATTAGAATGTGGATGTTTATAAAAGGGAGGATATTTATTAATGAATGAATCAAATAAAGTATCACGAGCTATTTACGTAGTTCCTGTGATATATGTGCTTGGAATGTACATGATGCCGGTTTTATTTTGGATGGTATGCACTATGCAGGAATCAACAGACAGCTTTGATGCAGGCTGGATAATGGTTATGCCGATTGTTTTGGGACTGATTAATCTGGCTGTGGTGCTTATCCTTGGGAAAAGAATAAGCAGAGTACAGCTTCTCATTTGCACAAGGATTATAAAATATGCGTTAATACCGTTTTATGTAGTAGGTGGGTTTTGCATCATAGTAGCACTTCTCTTAATGCTAACACCGGTTGTTATCATGATATTTGTAGGTCCGACCGTTGCGATTGTGCTATCAGTTATTGGCTGGCTTGGGCTGTTAGGAGCAGCACCTTTTTCAATTGCCTATATTGTAAGGGCATGCAGTGAGGGAGTACAAGGAAAGGTGCTGTCTGTATTTGCAGGCATATTCCAGTTCTTTTTTACTCTTGATGTAATTTTTGTGATCGTACTGGCGGTGAAGGATAGGAGCTTTGTGAAAGCCCAAAAGGGGTATGGAGTTATTCAATAATTGAAGTGTTATAAGGCAATATAAAAGAGCTCTTTGCGAGCTCTTTTATATTGTACAACATGTAATTGTGGATGATTACTGTAAGAGTGAGAGTACACCCTGATTAGACTGATTAGCCTGTGCAAGCATAGACTGACCTGCCTGAGCAAGAATGTTGTTCTTGCTGTAGTTAACCATCTCTTTAGCCATATCTGTATCACGGATACGAGACTCAGCTGATGTAGTATTCTCAACAACGTTGTCGAGGTTATTAATTGTGTGCTCAAGTCTGTTCTGAACGGCACCGAGAGATGAACGCTGAGATGATACTTTTTGGATCGCATCAGAAATACGGTCAATTGCACCTGTAGCATCTTCTTCTGTATCAACTTTAAGCCCTTTCACACCAATTCCTGCTGCACTCATAGAATCAATGTCAACAGATATCTTGTTATCAGTGGATGAATCAGCACCTACATGCAGATTGAATGATAATTTACCATTAACATCAAACTGCTGAATATATCCTTTATTTGTGGCTTCGTTATATGTTGAAGTGGCATCTTTAACTTCAAATCCACCAGCAGCTTTTCCTTTGTCGTTTGCATAAAATTTTGTATCAGCTTTTTTGGCAATGGCTTTAAGAGCGTCTTCTGCAGATAAGGCTTTACCATTCTCATCATATAATTTAGTCACATAGGCATAATCAGTATCTTTTACAGCTAAAGTGTCTTTTCCACCACCAGCATCCTTTTTATATACTTTCTTACCAGCGTCAAGAGCTGCTTTAAGAGTGTTCTGGTCAAGAGCTGTTTTGCCTGCGTCACCTTCAGCATATAAAGTTACTCCATCGGCAATTGCATAGCCTGATTTCATAAAGGAAGCTTTATCAGCAGTTTTTGTATCACCTTTTAATAGATATGTCTCATTAAACTTTGTTGTTGCAGATACACGATCAATCTCTTTTGTAAGCTGGTCGACCTCATCTTGAATAGCTTTTCTATCTGTTGTAGAGTTCGTTCCATTTGCAGATTGTGTAGCAAGCTCATTCATACGCTGGAGCATTGAGTGAACCTCTGTGAGAGCACCTTCTGCTGTCTGTACTGCAGAAACACCATCCTGAGCATTTGTTGAAGCTCTGTCAAGTCCTTTAATCTGTTTTCTCATCTTCTCAGAAATTGAAAGTCCGGCTGCATCATCAGCTGCACGGTTAATCTTATAACCAGATGAAAGCTTCTCTGTGCTCTTTGACTGTGCGCTTGTTGTTACGTTAAGCATTCTGTTGGCATTTGCTGCCTGCATGTTGTGTTGTACTACCATAATTTGTACCTCCATGTATTGTTATTTTGTTCCGGGTAAAATCCATTTTATCCGGCATGTTATGAAATTTTCACTATGAGCATGTGCCTAGGTTCACATGTCCATGTATGGTGAAACACAATGGATAATGTGTTTCATCAATTAGATAACAACATCCCTGAACACAGAATCGCGTTCATCCTGCTCAATCCCCAAGTATCGTTTTGTGATTTCAAATGACGAATGCTGATATATGTCCATTAAAAGAACCGGTGATGTGCCTTGCTTCCATGCATAGTAGCCAAAGGTTTTTCGCAGGGAGTGTGGACTGATTACACCCTCAATTTCACAGGAAACAGCTGCATTATGCACAATTCGGTATGCCGTTGAACGGGATATATGCTGATTATTGTCGTTTGAGAACAAAAAAAGTGTCAGGTGAAAATTTGATTAGCGCCTTTGATTTGTACCAGCTCAGAGAATTGATTATCCTAGAATTCAGAAAAATAACAGATTGCTTGGTTGTCTTTTGCTCGGTCAATTTAACATGAGTACGAAAACAACCGTTATCAAAATTATAGACATCATTCCATGTGAATTTCAGCAAATCCGACACCCGAAGTGCAGTATTTAGCCCTAATGATATAAACATATAGTTTCTGGGATTATATTCTTCTTCAATATAGAAATTTTTAAATCTATCAAGCTTCTCTTTGTTTTTAATGGGTTGTGATTTATTCATTGCAATCTCCTTTGTGTAAAAATACTATGGGTTTTGTTCCATATTACGACAAAAATGAATTGCAATTTGGATAAATTGGGAGATGTTTAAAATCTTTAACAGAAGCTAAATGCCCGAAAACACTGTATTTTCACTTAGTTTTAGAAAAAATCAGAAATATATTTCAAAAAAATAGTACAAAATTTCTAAAAAGGGGTTAAGCATTTTGAATCTATGCCGAAATATATGGTGTAAACGGAATGAAACACATTATCCATTGTGTTTCATCATATGTGGACATGTGAACCTAGGCACATGCTCATAATGAAAATTTCATAACATGCCGGATAAAATGGATTTTATCCGGAACAAAATAACAATACATGGAGGTACATATTATGGTAGTACAACATAACATGCAGGCAGCAAATGCCAACAGAATGCTTAACGTAACAACAGGTCAGCAGGCTAAGTCCACAGAGAAGCTCTCTTCTGGATACAGAATCAACCGTGCAGCAGATGATGCAGCCGGACTTACAATTTCTGAGAAGATGAGAAAGCAGATTAAAGGACTTGATCGTGCTTCTACAAACGCAGAGGATGGTGTATCTGCAGTACAGACAGCCGAGGGTGCTCTTACAGAGGTTCACTCAATGCTTCAGCGTATGAACGAGCTTGCTACACAGGCATCAAACGGTACAAACAGCGAGTCTGACCGTTCAGCTATCCAGGATGAGATTGATCAGCTTACAACAGAAATTGATCGTGTTGCTGAGACAACTAAGTTCAATGAGACATATCTGTTAAAAGGTGATGAGAATGGTACAAAAACAGAAACATTAAACGCTCATGATGCAGGACTTAAGGGAAAGCTTACAGATAATGGTGATACAGCGACTTTTGAGATTGAGTTAAAAAAAGGAAATACAGTATCAATTGCTGGTAAAGATTATACCATAGCTGATGCTACAAATGTGGACAAGAACGAACTTTCTGCAGATGATGCAGCAAGCAAAATAAAAGAAGCTTTAACAGATGCAAATAATATAGGCGCAACAGCTTCAAAGGCATCAGTTGCTTCAAGCGTGCAAAAACAGGTAGTAAAGGCTATGACCGATCCTGACGCTAAGTTTACCGCAAAATCAGATATGGTGGCATTTGATTCAACAAACAAGACTTTTAAGAATATAAGTGCTGGTGATGATATTTCTGCATATGTTCATGACGCAAACTTTAAGTTATACAAAAGTGCGACTGATGTTAAATTAGATGCAAGTGATAAAGCTAAAACAGGTCTTTTGGTAGTGCATGAGGATAAAGCATCATCAGGTGTTGAGAGTGCTATTAAAGAAGGTGATGTTGTTGCTACAGGTACTGGTATTACTGTTACAAATCATGTTGCCACAGCTGCTACAAATTATAAACTTTATGAGGAAATTAACCTTGTAGCTGATACTACAACAGACTCTGCACATGAAGCATATGCAAAACTAGCCGATGATACTACAACAAAGACGTCTTTTGGTATTACTTTTGAAAAACTTGGTGCAGATACCGCTACAGCACAGAAGATAGCAGAAGGACAAAATGCTTTAAAGGCTGAATTGGGCAATATAAAATATACATTTGATGGTACAAATGGAGCATTCAGCCATGACTTTGGTGCTGATTCCAAGCTTGATATTGATCATAACGGAGTTGTTAGTTATGATGGAACTAAAATAGCAACCATTACAGCTTCAGTTCAAGCAGGTCAAACAGCACAGGCAGCAGGCACAGCAACAATTGCTTTAGATGGAGATTTTATAAATGCTGATTCTGTAACTAAGGATGGTTCAGATAAATATACTTTCACAATTACAAAGGGAACAACAGCAAGTGCAAAAGATTTATCTTTCAATCTTCACGTAGGTGCAGATGCTGACATGACTAATAAAATCAATGTAAATATTGAGGCTATGAATACTGAGAACCTTGGACTTAAAGGTCTTAATGTAAAGGATGATTCTGGTATAGCAGCAACATACGCAATTGATGCAATTGCAGATGCTATCTCTAAAGTATCTGAGCAGAGATCTTCACTCGGTGCAGTTCAGAACCGTCTCGAGCATACAATCTCTAACGTAGACAACGTTGTTGAGAATACTACATCAGCTGAGTCTCGTATCCGTGATACAGATATGGCTTCTGAGATGGTTAACTACAGTAAGAATAACATTCTTGCTCAGGCAGGTCAGTCTATGCTTGCACAGGCTAATCAGTCTAACCAGGGCGTACTCTCACTCCTTCAGTAATTACAATTACTATATGATCTACTTTGCAAAAGGAACCTTCGGGTTCCTTTTGTCGTTATATACATCCATACAATCCATATATGAGATAATATTTATACTTGCCAATTTATAGCTGTAAATAGTATAATAAAGTTGACATCGATTTCTCCTTAGATATTAAGCGTGTGATTATCAAAAGGAGTACTATATGAAATTAAAATAAAAAATATAAGGATAGATTGTTCTGTCTTTTATTTGGAAATGAAGAATACAAGGAGAACATATTATCTTTGTATAATGCTTTATGTAATACAGCACATACGGATGTGAATGAAATCAAGCTTTACACAATCGATAACGTGATTTATATCGAGATGAAAAATGATGTATCGATTCTTCTGGATAGTTATTTACATCTATGGGAGCAGCAAAGCTCCTACAATCCAAACATGCCGCTTAGGGGTTTGATGTATTTCAGCAAAATGTATGACCGCTATATTGTCGAGCATTCCTACAATATCTATGGTTCGACGCTGGTAAAGCTTCCAACACCGAGATATACGGTGTTGTACAATGGTACATCGAAGCAGCCGGCATTTATGAAGCTTAAGCTGTCAGATGCGTTTATCCATGAGGATACAAGCGGAGATTTTGAGTGGACTGCCAACATGGTAAACATTAACCATGGTATGAATGATGAGCTTTTAAACAATTGCAGACCATTGCAGGAATATATGCTGCTTATTGAGGAGATACGTAAGAACCGGTCTAATGGCATGGAAGTGGAGCAGGCAGTTGATAAAGCTGTAACTTATTGTATAAACAATAACATATTAAGTGAGTTTCTCACTAAGCACAGAGCAGAGGTGATAGATGTGTGTATAACAGAGTATGATGAACAGGCATTTGTTAACGGAATTAGAGAAGAAGGTAGGCAAGAAGGTAGAAAAGAAGGTAGAAAAGAAGGTAGGCAAGAGGGCAGAGCCTTGACACTGTTTTCATTGGTTAATAGTGGTAACCTAAAGCCTGATATTGCAGCTAAGGAGCTTGGAATCAGCATTCACGAATTTGAGATTGCTATGAAAGAGGCTGGAATGAACTGGCCTGTATCAAAATAGTTCAAATAAACGGTTTAGTTTATCAGTTTTATTTATTTTTTCTGTTTCTGATATGCACCTCAGGTATGGCAACATTGTCATAGCTGATAGGTGCATTTTCTTTATCTGTGTCCTCGTGACTTTCGGTGCTTTTTACGTGCACCTCAGGTATTGCCACGTTGTCAAAAGTTAAATCGTAATTATGTTTTTCTTTTTCGTCTCTGTTTTTAAATATTTTTTTCAGTTTTTCAAACATATTTTTCTCCGGTTGTTTTACAGTAAGTTTATAAAGAATGTGATTACAAGGCTGTTCAAAAAGTCAGCAAACAGGCTCCCGACAAGCGGTATGAGCAGATATGCCTTGATGGATGGCACATATTGGTCGCAGACAGCCTGCATATTTGCCATGGCATTTGGGGTGGCTCCGGTTCCGAAGCCGCAGGTGCCTGACACAAGTATGGCTGCATCGTAGTCGCGCCCCATGATGTTGAACTCGATAACATACGTGAATATGATTATGAGAAGCACCTGTGCTGCAAGCAGTATGACGAGTGGGAGAGCGAGTGATGCAAGCTCCCAGAGTCTTAGTGTGATCATTGCCATGCCTAGGAATAGAGAGAGGCTTATACCTCCCAGGTCATTTATCTCTCCCATATGGATAGTGGCGATTCCTGTGTACTCACATATGTTTCGCATGAGTGCGGCTGCAAGCATCGCTCCTATATATATCGAAGGTGAGCCCTGTCTTTGTGAGCAGCATTGTAAAGATGGTTCCGACACCTATTGCCAGGATAAGCTGGAATACGGCATCAGCATACATATTTGTGTGGCGCTCATGCTTTTTCTCATCCTCCACCAGCAGGCTGTCATCCTCGTTTGCTGTTGTATTAAGAAGGCTATGCTTTTCAATCAGTCTTTTTCCAAGAGGTCCGCCTATCAGGCTTCCAAAGATGAGACCGAAGGTAGCTGCGGCTGTACAGATGGTCGTGGCCCCCTTTATGTTTAAGTCCTCAAGCACCGGGCCAAAAGCTCCTGCGGTGCCGTGTCCGCCAACCATAGGAATAGAGCCGGTGCACATGCCGATTAGCGGATTCAGGTTTAAGAGCTTTGCAAGCCCCACGGCGGTTAGGTTTTGTAATATGATAAGCGCTATTACCAGTCCCAGGAATACGATGAGCGATTTGCCTCCGCTTTTTAATACCTTGAGATTTGCCTGAAAGCCTACAGATGTAAAGAAGAATACCATGCAGACCTCGCGCAGTGTGTCATCAAAGGAAAATTCTGCGATTCCTGTGACATAGCATATGCATGTCATGATGGCAAAAATCAGTCCGCCTATGACAGGCGCCGGAATACAGAATTTCTGAAGAAAATATATTTTCTTTTTTAAATAGTTTCCAAGTAGTAGTACAAGCACTGCAACGGCCAGTGTCTGGTACATGTCAAGTTGTATTTTCATGTGTTACCTTTCAATTTTAATTTATTATATTCTTGTTATTTTCTTCTTGAATTTTGAATATTATATATTGAACTAAAAATTAATTCGCGAATTAATTTGCGCTATATCCACAGTCTTCATAATACCTTTTCGCTCCTTTGTGGAATGGGATAGGTATATCGCCTGTTGCAAAGTCATATGTCAGCTCAAGCTTAAGAGAGTTGGAGTAGGAGAGCTCATTTTCTTTTTCAAACAGGAGCGATGTAAGCTGTTCAATTGTATCGTCGGATACATCAGACTTTGTGATAAGCACAGATTTTACACCTATAGTGCTTATATCTGTGGTCTGGCCTGTGTATGTGCCGGCAGGTATGACCTCACTTGTGTAGGCAGAGCTGCTTTCAAGCATCTTGCTTATCACAGTATCAGTCAGCGGGATAAGCCTTATGTCGCATTCCTTTGAGAGCTCATCTATGACAGTGGTGGTGAGTCCGGCAGTGCAGAAGAAGGCATCTATATCACCGGCTTTTAGCTCTTTTGTGGCCTCGATATAGTCCAGGTTTTTGGTGGCAACAAGGATGATGGCATACCGGCGAACTCAAGAATCTGCGAGGCATTTCGCTCGGTACCGGATTCCTTAGCTCCGATGCTTACAGTGTGTCCGGACAGGTCGTCAAGAGTCTGTATGTCTGAATCAGCGCGGACCACAAGCTGACAGGTCTCGGTGTAAAGCCCTGCTATAGCCCTTAAATCTTCATTTGTCTTGTAGGCGTCGGCTATCAGGTCTGCCTGTGCGATGCCTATCTCTATATAGCCATCGGATAAAAGCCTTATATTGGCATTAGAGCCTGCTGTGGTACGGACCTTGCAGGTAAAGTCATAGCCCTGTTCATTGGCAAGCTCCGTAAATGTATTTGCAAATGAATAGTACATTCCACCGATATCGGCTGCTCCGAAGCGTATTGTGCTGCCGGAGTTGGTGCAGCCTGTCAGGGCGAAGAGTACTATGCAAAGCATGATACTGATTTTTTTCTTCATGTTTTGTCTTTGTCCTTTCACTTTTTCATAATTGCTATGAGTATTTTACAAAAAATTTTCTAATATGAAAAGATTTAATTTAAATTTTTCTTAAATTCCATGGACTTGTGATTGGAAAAATAATATAATAAATTAGTTGTAGAAAATATCTTAAAGGAAGGAAATTTATTTATGGAAATCTTTGACATTATCAAGTCTGTTATATTTGGAATTGTGGAGGGCATTACAGAGTGGCTGCCTATCAGCAGCACCGGCCACATGATTCTTTTGAATGAGATTTTACCACTTAGAATAGGAAAGAACCCGGACGATTTTTACAGTATGTTTGAGGTGGTTATCCAGCTTGGAGCCATTTTGGCGGTTGTTGTTTTGTTTTGGAGCCAGATCTGGCATTCGGCAGGAAGAATAACAAAGCTCCTCTTGCAAAGACAGGTATCGGTGCATGGGTCAAGACTGATATCTTCGTGCTGTGGTTTCATATTCTTGTTTCAACTGTTCCGGCAGCTATTATCGGAATTCTTTTTGATGATGTATTCGAGAGACTGTTTTACAATTTCCAGACAGTAGCTATCATGCTTATACTCTTTGGTATCGCTTTTATTGTGATTGAGACCAGACATAATGGCAAGTCTGCCAAGATTAATTCACTTGTCGACATAAGCTACACGACTGCGCTTATGATTGGATTTTTCCAGCTTATTGCAGCTGTTTTTCCGGGTACATCACGTTCAGGCGCTACTATTGTCGGAGCTCTCTTAATTGGTGTTTCAAGGACTGTTGCCGCTGAGTATACATTTTTCCTTGCTATTCCGGTTATGTTTGGTGCGAGTCTTCTGAAGCTTGTTAAATTTGGATTTCATTTTACAGGGGAAGAGGCTGCTATTCTGATTATCGGCATGATTGTGGCATTTGTCGTTTCACTTATTGTTATCAAATTCCTGATGGGCTACATAAAGAAGCATAACTTTATTGTGTTTGGATGGTACCGTATAGTTCTTGGTGCGATTGTGCTGCTTTGTGGTATCGCAGGGCTTCTCTAAATACATTTTGACGCAATTTTGCAGGAAGAGGGTTTAAGACATGCATGATGAATTGACAGCAAATGATATAAAGAAAATGGAGGACGAGATAGAGTACAGAAAGCTCGTTGTCAGAAAGAAGGCTCTTGATGACGTAAAGGTGGCGAGAGCCAGGGTGACTTGAGCGAGAACTTCGAGTACAAGGCCGCCAAGCAGTTTAAGAACCAGAACGAGAGCCGTATCAGATACCTTGAGAAGATGATTAAGACTGCCGTTGTCATATCCGATGAGTCAAAGGATGATGAGGTGGGTATGTTCAATACGGTTGATGTGTATTTGAGGATGATGATGAGACTGAGACATACAAGATTGTCACAACAGTAAGGGGCAATTCCTTAAAGAATCTGATAAGCAAGGAGTCACCGCTTGGTGCAGCTATATTCGGGCACAAGGTGGGTGACAGGTGTGAGGTAAAGGTAAATGATGACTACTCATACTTTGTTAAGATAATGAAAATACAAAATACTGTCGACGACGGCAGTGATGATTTGCGTAAATTTTAATCTGGGTTTAATTTTTGAGTCTTATAGGGATTCCAAAAAGATTAATATGTTTATGACTATATAATGTTTAATGTCAGAAATGGGGAGATTTATATGATTAAATTAAAAACTTTTGGCAGCTTTACGGTAGGTAATGGCTTAACATCTGTCCAGGAAGGGGCATGGAGGTCTGAGAAGCTTGAAAAGCTGTTTGTATATCTGGCGATGAACAGAAACAGGGGTGTCTGTATAGAGGATATTTCAGAGGCTATATGGCAGGTTGAGGAGGAGACTGATAATCCGGTAGGAGCCCTTAAGAATCTGGCATACAGGCTCAGAAAGGCTCTAAGAGATGCCTCCTTTGGCGAGGAGTGCATAGTTTCTGTTAGAGGCGGCTTGTACAAATGGAATGATGATGTGGAAGTAACCATTGATGTCGAAGAGTTTGACAGATATATAAATGAGGCTGAGATGGCATTTTGCAGGAGCAAGGAGACCGCTATTGAAAGCTATGAGAAGGCCATAGCCTTTACCATGGAGATTTCCTGCCTCTTAGGACAGATACACACTGGTTTATGACGCTCAATGCATTTTACCATTCCAGATACGTAAATACAGTAAAGGCTCTGGCAAAGCTGTATATTGATACAGGCTGCTATGAGAAGCTTGAGCAGCTTTGCACCAGGGCTATTGTATATGAACGTTCGGATGAGCAGATATACTCATATCTGATTGTAGCACGCATGCGTACCAAAAAGGTACAGATGGCTTTTGATACTTATGAGACTGCAAGCTATTATGGACAAGGATCTTGGCGTTAGAAAGACTGTCATGCTCAACAAGGTGTATGAGGAGCTTTTATCTGTCACAAAGGGTGCTTCAAGCTACAATATAGATGAAGTGAAGGACGATATCAGTGAGGAGAGCATGAATGGTGTTTTCATGTGCGGATATCCTGTGTTCAAGGAAATCTATCAGCTGGAGGTCAGAAAGAGTGCCCGTTCTACGATTCCGGAGAGTCTGGTGCTTGTCACTGTTGTGCCAATGTATAGCAGTCAGCCGGATAAGAATCATAGTCAGATGAAGGATTCCATGCATACACTTGAAAGAGCACTTAGAAAGTGCCTGCGTGTGGGGGATGTGGCAGCAAAGTACAGTGATTCACAGTACATTGTGCTTTTGTCGAAGTGCTCATGCGATACAGCCTCCGATGTCATGAAGCGTATTATCGATAGGTTCAATCATACGTGTGACACACATAGTAATATGACGATACAATTTGATATTGAGCCGGTAAGCTGCTACAGCAGTTTTGTGAGTGACAAATGATATTTTCTGATATAGAGGTGCTTTTTTTGAAGAGACTTATTAACATTATTTCCAGTATAATTTTATTAATTCTTATTTTAATTATTATTGTAATATTTGCTCCCAAGCTGTTTAGTATCGAGCCGATGGTAGTTGTAAGCGGAAGCATGGAGCCTTCTTACATGAAGGGGAGCCTATTGTATGTAAAGGAGAGTGCCGGTGGGATACAGACAGGTGATGTCATTACCTTTTACAGAAATGGCGAGCTTGTGACTCACAGGGTAGTTGAGATAAATACAGATGAAAAGACCTACATTACAAAGGGCGATGCCAATCAGGTGAATGATGTACAGCCGGTTGCATGGTCTGATGTGGTCGGTGTGCCTGTGTTTGATATCCCGGTGCTTGGTTATCCTGCTTCTTTTTTAGGAACCGCGCAAGGTAAATTGGTATTCATTGTATTGTTGATTATTTTTACCGGTATTACAGTACTGACTGATAAAAAAATGGAGAAACAAATGGTTAAGAAAGTAATTAGATTTATAGTTCTGATAATTGGTCTGTCTCTTGTGGCTTATTCGGGTTATCATCTGTTTAAGATTTATTCTGACTATAATACCTCGGATAAGACATATGAGAAGCTTCAGGATGAGTATGCAGTGGACGATTCAAAGAAGGATGATGACAGCACGAAAGGCAGTGAAGCACAGTCACCGTGGTATGATGATATAGATATTGATTTCGCCGGTCTAAGGAACGAAAACCCTGATGTGGTTGGCTGGATTTATTTTGAGAATGAGGATATCAGCTACCCTGTCATGTATTCGGGGGATAACAGCTATTACCTCAGAAAGACTTTTAAGAGAGAGCATGCCACTGCAGGCTCCATCTTCCTTGAGGGTTCAAACAAGACTGATTTCAGCGACTGCCATACAATCATTTATGGACACAATATGAAAAACCTGTCCATGTTTGGAAAGCTTAAGTACTATAACCGTGATGAGAATTACTATGACAGCCATCAGTATTTCCAGATACTTGTCGATGGAAAAAAGTATAGGTACCAGATTTTCTCATATGAAACGGTTAGTGATGACAGTGATGAGTATACTGTGGGCTTTGAGCCTGACGAGACATTTGGCAAATTCGTACAGAGGATGGCTGCCTCATCAATGAAGGATACAGGCATAGTCCCGACAAAGGATGACAAGGTTGTGACTCTTTCAACCTGCTCCACAAGCGGTGAGACATACAGGTTTGTGGTACATGGTGTGAGAGTTGATGAGCATTGATAATGAAAACAGGTGTATAATATGAAAAAAGAAGATGAATTACTTAAAGAGCTTACCGATATGGTAAAGGAAACAAAGAAGGGGCAGATAAAGTGGAAGCTTTCCTGTCAGACTACAGAGTACAATGATGAGGCCGTAAAGCGACAGTTACAGAGGATGGCATCACCTGGACTGTTGATGAGTGCTACGTGTCATATGAGTGTACCTATAAGGGCAGTGATTTTGTGATGATTACATATGAGATGATTCATACTGCCGGTGATAAAAGACAGACAACCAACCTTGTTTTTTACCGCCGCTTGGCATCAGATACTTTGATATCAGCACACTGCTACCATACTCGGTGCCGGCATCTAATATTCTCATATACGAGATTCACACGCTGTGGCTGTTGCTGCTTGAGATGTATAAGAGCGACAACACAAGCGTAGAGCTTGATGCGAGCTCCAGGGAGCTTATGATTGAAGAATAGGGGATATGATATATGTATGCAGTGATTACAGGAGCAAGCTCAGGAATAGGTGAGCAGTTTGCAAAGAGACTTGCGAAGGAGGGGTATGACCTGATTCTTATTGCCAGAAGGCGGGAGAGGCTTACAGCTCTTTCTGATAAGCTTACAGCCACGCATAAGGAGCTTGAGTGTGATATTTTTACCGCGGATCTGATGCAGCTTGATGAGTGTCAGAGACTTTCGGACTATCTCGAGGAAAAAGACATAGAAATATTTATAAACAACGCAGGCTACGGTGATTGCGGCCTGTTTGAGGAGACTGATATAGCTAAGGAAATGGGCATGATAGATGTCAATGTGCGTGCTGTACACTTCCTGACGAAAAAGCTTTTAAGACAGATGAGGGTAAAGGACAGAGGTTTTATATTAAATGTGGCAAGCTCTGCGGGTCTTATTCCTGCCGGTCCGTACATGGCTGCCTATTATGCCTCTAAGGCATATGTTGCGAGCCTTTCAAGGGCTGTTGCATGTGAGCTTCGACAGAGCCACAGCCATGTGTATGTGGGGTGTCTGTGTCCGGGACCGGTTGATACAGAGTTCAATGATGTGGCGAATGTGCGATTTGCGCTGAAGGGGATTTCCGCTGAATACTGCGCCAATTATGCCATAGATTGCATGATGAAGAAAAAAACTGTCATAGTGCCTACTCTCAGGATGAAGCTTGCTACAACCTGTGGCAGATTTCTGCCACAATCTTTGTATATAAAGATTGTTTCACATCAGCAAAAGAAAAAATGGCACATTGACTAAAAAGTTTTTGAAAATTGGTTGAATTGCCCTATTTACAGTTATTGTAAATTTTATTATAATGTATACGAAAATAAACGAAAAGGATAGTGCTATGAAATTAGGAGCGATTTATTCAAAGGAAAAGACAACATTTACACTGTTTTCGCCTGTTGCGGACAGTGTTTTTGTTATTTTTTATGATAAGGGAAATAATTCGGCCGAGAAAGGCAGGCTTGAGATGATGCGCGGAGAGGGAGAGCTTCGCAGTATTTTTTCTGCTACGGCAGAGGGTAATCTGGATGGTGTTTATTATACATATGAGGTTCACACCTCAGATGGCACATTCAGCTCGCATGATCCGTATGCAAGAGCCTGCGGTGTAAATGGGCACAGGTCTATGGTTATTGACCTGTCAAAGACTGATCCTGATGGATTTGCAGATGAGGACAGGCCAAAGCTTGCAGACCCCATGAGCATGGTTATCACTGAGGTGTCTGTCGCGGATGTGTCTGCCGGTGCATCTGCTCATTCCAGGTATCCGGGTAAGTTTAAGGCATTTACTGAGGATAAGACTCTTTCGTACTTCAAGGATATGGGAGTGACACATCTGCAGCTTATGCCGTCGTATGATTTTGCCAGCATTGACGAGAGTGATTCCTTAAAGGAGCAGTATAACTGGGGCTATGATCCGTACAATTACAATGTGCCGGAGGCTCTTACTCGACAGATCCGTTTAATGGAGCCGTGAGAGTGAGAGAGTATAAGGAGATGGTACACTCGATTCATGAGGCGGGTCTTGGTGTAATCATGGATGTGGTTTACAATCATACCTTCAATGTTCATGACAGCTGCTTTTACAAGACTGCGGGCAATTATTTCTACCGCATGCTGGATGCTGCAAAGTACTCTGATGCATCAGCTGTGGCAATGAAATAGCCTCAGAGAAGCCTATGGTCAGAAAATATATCATTGATTCGCTGTGCTACTGGGCGAGTGAGTATCACATTGATGGCTTCAGGTTTGATCTGATGGGAGTACTTGATATCGAGACATTGAACGAAGCCAGAAAAGCTCTCTTAAAAATAAATCCTGATATAATAATGTACGGAGAGGGCTGGACAGGTGGAGAGAGCACTCTGCCGGAATCAGAGCGTGGCATGAAAATAAATGCTCCAAGGACACCGGGCATCGGCATGTTTTCGGATGATATACGTGATGCGGTAAAGGGACATGTATTCTATATGGATGAGCTGGGCTTTGTCAATGGAGCTGCAGACAGAGGTGAAGAGCTAAAGCAGGCTGTTATGTGCGCTAAGTGGGCCAAATCGCTATGCAGTCGATTAACTATCTGTCATGTCACGACAACTATACTCTCTGGGACAGGTTTATCATATCCAATTCACATGAGAGTGAAGAGATGCGTATCCGTATGAATAAGCTTGCAGCAGCCATCCTTTTTACAGCGCAGGGGATTCCGTTTTTCCTGCATGGAGAGGAGTTTGCGAGAACAAAGATTAGTGAGGCTGATGGTGCTCCTGTAGAGAACAGCTATTGCAGTCCTCTCTCTGTCAATGCAATAGATTATGACAGGGCTGAGCAGTTTTCGGACCTTAAAGCCTACTATAAGGGGCTTATAGCACTAAGAAGGGCTCACAAGTCATTTTATCTTGACACAGTAGATGAGATTAAGAAATCCATACATTTCATGGATGATATGCCTGATGGCGTTGTAGCATATACTATTGATAACGATACAGAGAAGGTGTTCGTAGCTTACAATGCCGGCAAAAATAAAATCACAATTAAACTTGCAGATGCTTTGTGGGAGGTTCTCGCAGATGAAGCTTCTGCGGGAGAGAAAGCTCTTTACACAATAAAAGACCAGGCAATAATACCTGGGGTATCATGCCTGGTTGCAGTTTGCAAATGTTAGTGAGTTGATTTATTTATATAGCTTGTCTTGTATTTTGAATATACGATTTTCTGGCTGCGATACAGGCCAAAGTATCCTGACAGCATATAGCTGAATGGGATTGCCAAAAGAAAGTACGGCATGCCGTCGTAGCCAAACAGCTCAAAGCTGATGAGCAGCGATGTAATCGGACAGTTGGTGACACCACAGAACAGTGAAATCATGCCGACAGCTGTACACAGCGATGGCTCAAAGCCTGTCAGGTTGCCGAACAGGCATCCAAAGGTTGCGCCTATGAAAAAGGATGGTACAATCTCGCCGCCCTTAAAGCCTGCGCCAAGAGTCAGTGCGGTGAAGATGATTTTTAGCAGAAATGCTTCAGGTCTGACAGAGCCGTCTATACTGCTTTGGATGACACTCATTCCGGTGCCGTTGTAGGTCTGGTTTCCTACAAGCATAGTTGCTATGATGACAAAGCAGCCACCAATGAATACTCTTGTATATTTGTTTGGCAGATATTTTTTGTACAGCGCCTCACCTGAGTGAAGGGCCACACAAAAGAGTATGCTTACGAGTGCGCACAGTATTGCAAGCGCAGAGATTTTTACTGAGTTTAAAATGGTAAAGTCCGGTATGTTTTCAATAGCAAAAAATTCATTTGTAACATTGAAGTATGATGCGATACCGTGAGCGATGAGGGAGCTTATCACACATGGAACGAGTGCTATATAATACATGACACCGACGCTTATCATCTCCATGGAGAAAATAGCGGCTGCCATCGGAGTGCCAAACAGTGCACTGAATGCAGCGCTCATGCCACACATAATCATGACATGCTTGTCCTTTTCATCAAATCTGAATACCCTGCCTATAGAGCTTCCGATGCTGCCTCCCATCTGCAGTGCAGCACCCTCACGGCCGGCAGAGCCACCGAACAGGTGAGTGATAAGTGTGGATACAAATATAAGCGGGGCCATTATAAAGGGCACCTTGTCGCCTGAATGGATAGCTGATATTACCAGATTGGTTCCGGTGTCGTTATCGTCTTTACACAGATGATAGAGTCCTACAATGGCAAGTCCGCCGATTGGCAGAAAGTAAATGAGCCAAGGGTATTTCATTCTGAAATCGGTTACGACCGACAGGGCAAAATAAAATGCGGTGCCGCAGCTTCCTGCGACTATGCCGACAACGATAGAAAAGATTACCCATTTAATGGATGTTATAAGGCGTTTCGTATTATGCTTTACCTTATGCACAATCAATTGCCTGGTTGTTTCATTCATTTTGTTACACCTCTTTTAAACTTTTTCTTAATTTGATATTAACATTAACTAATTTAATTTACAAGTTGCACTTTATGATGTTATAATAACTAAATAAAACGAAAATATCATATGATTTCATATGTATATTATATATTATTTTAAAATACAGGCTCACGCAGCCAAACAATGAGTATACAACAAAAGGGAGGAAAAATAACATGAGAACTAGCGGTGTATTAATGCCAATCTCATCACTGCCATCACAGTATGGTATTGGAACTATGGGAAAGGAGGCAAGACGTTTTGTCGATTTCCTTGAGAAGGGAGGTCAGACATACTGGCAGATTCTTCCAATCTGTCCTACCAGCTATGGAGATTCTCCATACCAGTCATTTTCAAGCTTTGCAGGCAATCCTTATTTTATCGATCTGGAGCTTTTATGCAAGGACAAGCTTCTGACAAAGAAGGAGTGCGAGTCATATAAGTGGGGCAAAAAGCCACAGTATGTAGACTATGGCATTATGTATGTCAACAGATATGCTCTTTTAAGAAAGGCATATGAGCGTTTTTTCAAAGAAAACACCGGCTGACTATGAGGCATTCTGCAGTAAAGAGGCAGAGTGGCTTGATGAGTACACACTCTTTATGGCATTAAAGGATGCCAATGGCGGAGTGGCATGGAGCGAGTGGGATGATGCTCTTAAGTTTAGAAAACCTGAGGCTATGGAAGAAGCAAAGGAGAAGTATGCAGATGATATTGCCTTCTACAAGATGCTCCAGTATCTCTTCTTCAAGCAGTGGACTGCTTTAAAGGCATATGCTAATGAAAAGGCATAAGAATTATCGGAGATGTACCTATTTATGTTGCCATGGATTCAGCAGATGTATGGGCTAATCCTACACAGTTCTATCTCGATAAAGACTTAAATCCAATCGAGGTGGCAGGATGTCCTCCTGATGCCTTCTCAGCTGACGGACAGCTCTGGGGCAATCCTCTTTTCAGATGGGATGTTATGAAGAAGGACAGCTACAGCTGGTGGACAAAGCGTATCAGTGCTATGGCAAAGCTTTATGATATAGTACGAATCGATCATTTCAGAGGTTTTGATTCATTCTATGCTATTCCTGCAAAGGATGATACAGCAAAGAACGGTGTATGGAAAGATGGACCTGGCATGGATTTATTCAACGTGCTTGAGAAGAAGCTTGGCAAGCTTCCTATCATCGTGGAGGACCTCGGCTTCCTCACACCTTCCGTAAAGAAGCTTTTAAAGGATTCAGGCTTCCCTGGCATGAAGGTTATCCAGTTTGCCTTCGATTCAAGAGAAGATAGCGATTATCTGCCACATAACTATCCGCAGCACTGTGTTGTATACACAGGTACCCATGACAATGACACAGTTATGGGCTGGATGAAGACAGCTCCAAAGGATTGCGTAAGGTTTGCAAAGGATTACTTAAACCTCACAAAGGAGGAGGGCTACAACTGGGGCATGATGCGTGCGGCATGGTCATCAGTTGCCGATATGGCTATTGTTCCTATGCAGGATCTGCTTGGACTTGATTCAAAGGCCCGTATCAACATTCCTTCAACTACCGGTGGCAACTGGCGGTGGAGAGCTACTCCTGAGCAGATAGACAATAAGCTTGCAAAGAAGCTCCACAAGTGTATGCAGATGTACGCACGTCTGAGAGAGGAGCCTGAGGAGGCTTCTGACAAATCAGATGCTAAAGAAACAGCTGATGCTTCTACAAGCAAGACAGCAGGATGTGAGAAAAAGGCTGCTAAGTAGTTTGGTTTAAAATACTATATATTATTACAAAAGACCACAGGTTATCTGTTTTGAAGCCTGTGGCCTTTTTATGTGTAATAATTCAAAGAGCAGGTGAATACACTTTGATTATAGAATAAAGTGTATGGAGGAAGCTTTTATGGGCAGTACTATGGACAGTAAAGAGTTTGATTTATATAAAGATATCAGATGCCGCACAAACGGCGAGATTTACATAGGTGTCGTCGGTCCTGTGCGCACAGGCAAGTCCACATTTATAAAGCATTTCATGGAGCTTTGTGTAATCCCAAAGATGGACAATGAGTATGCTAAAAAGCGTGCAGTCGATGAACTGCCGCAATCAGGCAAAGGAAAGACTATTATGACGACTGAACCGAAATTTATTCCACAGGATGCGGTTACTATCAGTCTGGATGATGGCAGCGCTGTGAAGGTACGCCTTGTGGACTGTGTGGGCTTTACAGTGGGGATGCTGTCGGTTATCTCGAGGAGGACGGCGAGCGTATGGTCAAAACACCATGGTTCGACGAGGATATACCTTTTGAGGAGGCTGCGGTTGTAGGAACAAAAAAGGTAATAGAGGAGCATTCGACAGTGGCTGTGCTTGTAACCACTGACGGCAGCATAGGCGATATAAAAAGACAGAGCTATGAGGCGGCAGAAAGAGAAACCGTCATGCAGCTTGAGGCTTCAGGAAAGCCATTTGTAATTGTGGTAAATACTACAAAGCCTTTTGCAGCAGAAACGAGACTTTTGTGCGAGTCACTTAGCAGAGAGTATAAAGCGGCTGCCATTCCTATAGACTGTGAAAAGCTTTGCATGGGACAGATTACAGATATCATGGAAAAGCTCTTATATGAATTTGCAGTCACGAGAGTGGACTATGATATACCGAAATGGGTGCAGCTTCTGCCTTATGACAATTATGTAAAGCAGGCCGTAATTACATATGCAAAGACTTTTCTTGCAAGGGCTTCAAAACTGAAGGATGTCGCACAGATGAGCACTGATATGCCTGAATCGGATGGGGATATATTAAAAGTGGTATCTCTTGCCGGGATGGGGCTGTCTGATGGTGTGGTAAAGGTTAAAATTGAGATTGCAGAGAAGTACTACTACGAGAATATTTCCGCGCTGTGCGGTGTGACTGTTTCCGGGGAAAAGGAGCTGATTTCCCTGATTCTTTCACTCACTGAGGAAAAGAATGAGTACGAAAAGATTAAGGATGCTTTTTCATCGGTGCAGCAGAAGGGTTATGGTGTTGTGATGCCACAGCTGTCTGATATCCGAATGGAGGAGCCTGTGCTTATAGCCCATGGAAACAAGTTTGGTGTAAAAATGAAGGCCATTTCACCGTCAATACATATGATAAGCTAATATCGAGACCGAGATAGCGCCGATAGTCGGAAGCAGGGAACAGGCAGAGGATCTGATAGATTACATAAAAAATGGTGAAAACAGTGACAGTGGAGTCTGGAAGACTAATATTTTTGGAAAGTCTGTCGGTGAGCTTATGGAGGACGGAATAAGAAGCAAAATAATGCAGATGGATGATGAGTGCCAGATAAAGCTTCAGGAAACCATGCAAAAGATTGTGAATGACTCAAATGGTGGCATGATTTGTATAATTATATAATGATATGGGGGTCAAAAGGTATTTTGACCCTTTAATCATATAATTATTGATTGGTAATTAGAGTTTAATTACTATATTATACGAAATATAAGTTGACTATATAGCATAAAGATAGCATAATGATACATAAAGACTGATTTAAAAGCGAAAGAGAGTAGGTTACATGCAGATAATTTTTATACATCACAGTTGTTTTCTTGTGGAACTGGATGACAAGGTGCTTATATTTGATTATTTTGATGGAGACAAGGTGGAGGGTATGCATTTTACCGGAAAGCTGCCATCTTATGAGCCGGATACAAAAATCTATATGTTTGCAAGTCACAGCCACAAGGATCATTATGATATGGATATTTTGCGTCTGGCTGACAAATATCCGAATATACATTATGTTTTTTCGAAGGATATCCGTATCAGTCCGCATTTTTTATCAAAGCATGGCATTGATCCCGCTGTCAGGGACAGGGTGACATTTGTTTCACCTGACAATACATATCATGTGGATGATCTGGATATAATGACACTTAGATCCACCGATGCCGGTGTGGCGTTTTATGTTGCCTCAAACGGTGTGAGCCTGTTTCATGCCGGTGATTTAAACGACTGGGAGTGGGATGCGCCGGTGATTTGATAAACGGCAGAGTGCGCAGAGCCTTCAGGCATGAGATAAAAAAGCTTTCGGAAAAACCAATAAACGTGGCTTTTTTCCCGATGGATCCAAAGCTTATGGAGTATCAGTTCAAGGGTTTTGATTATTTTTTACAAAATACCTCGGCAGAGTTTGTTTTCCCTATGCACATGTGGCAGGACTACAGCGGTATCATTGAATACAAGAAGAGACTCAGCAATAAGGACAAGGCTGACAGGGTTATTGAGATTGAACGTGAAAATCAGACGTTCGCTTTTGGAGAGAACTATTGAATTATTTCACAAATTCATTTATAATAAATTAGTTCAATAAATTTAGGAGGGTAATTATGGGGGACTTTTTCATGTGCGTAGCACAATATGTTATTATTATGATTGTTTTGGCGGCCATAGGTTTTTGTGGGGCTTTAATAGGGGTAAAGCTTCGTAAAATGAAGGACGCAAAGACAAAAGAATAGGAGATTCAAGTAATGAAGAAGAGTTATGGCGTTAACGAATTACGTCGTATGTACCTTGAGTTCTTTGAGAGCAAGGGACATCTCGCAATGAAGAGTTTTTCACTGGTGCCTCACAATGACAACAGTCTGCTTCTTATTAATGCAGGTATGGCACCGCTTAAACCATATTTTACAGGACAGGAGGTTCCACCAAGACGCCGTGTGACTACATGCCAGAAGTGTGTCAGAACAGGTGATATCGAGAATGTAGGTAAGACAGCGCGTCATCTTACATTTTTTGAGATGCTCGGAAACTTCTCGTTTGGCGATTATTTCAAGCATGAAGCAATCGCATGGTCATGGGAATTTTTGACAGAGGTGCTCGGTCTTGAAAAGGACAGGCTTTATCCTTCCATCTATGGTGAGGATGATGAGGCATTTGATATCTGGACTAAGGAAGTAGGAGTGCCGGGAGATCGTATTACACGTTTCTACAGAGATCCAAAGACCGGTGAGTGTGACAACTTCTGGGAGCATGGCGCAGGTCCTTGCGGTCCTTGCTCTGAGATTTACTACGACCGCGGTGAGAAGTACGGCTGTGGCAAGCCTGATTGTAAGGTAGGCTGTGACTGTGACCGTTTCATGGAGGTGTGGAACAATGTATTCACACAGTTTAACGGTGACGGACACGGTGGATACACTGAGCTTGAGCACAAGAACATTGATACAGGTATGGGACTTGAGCGTCTTGCTGTTGTAATGCAGGATGTTGATTCGGTATTCGATATTGATACAATGAAGGCTATCCGTGACAAGGTCTGCGAGCTTTCAGGCAAGAAATATCATGTCGATGAGATGGACGATGTTTCTATCCGTCTTATCACAGACCATATCCGTTCGTCTACATTCCTTATTTCTGACGGAGTTATGCCATCTAACGAGGGCAGGGGCTATGTGCTTCGCCGTATCATCAGACGTGCCGCTATGCATGGACGTACACTTGGCATACAGGGTGCATTCCTTGGCAAAATCGCGCAGGTTGTTATTGATGAGAGCAAGGACGGTTATCCGGAGCTTGAGGAGAGAAAGGATTTCATCCTTAAGGTGCTCACTCAGGAAGAGGAGAAGTTCGCGAAGACTATCGACCAGGGACTTGGTATCCTTGCAGATATGGAAGAGCATATGAAGGCTGACGGGGTCAAGGTACTTTCAGGAGAGGATGCATTCAAGCTTTACGATACATACGGCTTCCCTGTAGACCTCACGGCAGAGATTCTCGAGGAGAAGGGCTTCACATATGATGAGGCTGGCTTTGAGAGTTGTATGGAGGCTCAGAGACAGAAGGCAAGAGGAGCCCGCAAGGAAACAAACTATATGGGTGCTGATGCCAATGTTTACAATGATATAGATTCTGAAATTACTACAGAGTTCACAGGCTATGACAAGCTTACTGACACAGCTGAGATTGCTTTCCTTACCACATCGGATGATGTAGTCGAGGCTCTTTCAGATGGTGATAAGGGTTCTGTAATCGTGCCAAACACACCTTTCTATGCCACAATGGGTGGTCAGCAGGGTGACAAGGGTATCATAAAGACAGAGAGCGGTACATTTGTTGTTGAGGATACTGTAAAGGTAGTCGGCAACAGATATGCACATGTAGGTTATGTGTCAGAGGGTATGATCCGCACAGGCGAGAAGGCTACACTTTCTGTTGATACAAAAACAAGAACAAACACATGCAGAAATCACTCTGCCACTCATCTGCTTCAGAAGGCACTGCGTGAGGTGCTCGGCACACATGTAGAGCAGGCAGGTTCTTATCAGGATGCTGAGAGAACACGTTTTGATTTCTCTCATTTTTCTGCTATGACTGCTGAGGAGCTTAAAAGGGTTGAGGATATCGTAAACGAGAAAATCAACGAAGCTATTGAAGTTCACACAGATATCATGACTGTCGATGAGGCTAAAAAGACAGGTGCCATGGCTCTCTTCGGCGAGAAATACGGTGAAAAGGTACGTGTCGTATCAATGGGCGATTTTTCTAAGGAGTTCTGCGGTGGTACACATGTAAAGAATACATCTGATATCAAGGTATTCAAGATTCTTTCGGAGAGCGGTGTAGCTGCTGGCGTCAGACGTATCGAGGCTATCACAGGCGACAATGTATTCGCTTACTACAGCAATATGGAGAAGGAGCTTGAGGAGGCTGCTAAGGTTGTTAAATCAACTCCTGCCAACCTCAAAGAGAGACTTGAGCACCTGATGGCTGAGATGAAGGCACTTCAGAGTGAGAATGAGTCTCTTAAGAGCAAGGCAGCAAAGGATGCGCTCGGCGATGTTATGGATCAGGTAGTTGATGTAAACGGCATCAAGCTTCTTGCAACAAGTGTTGACGGCGTTGATATGAACGGACTGCGTGATCTTGGCGATTCCATCAAGGAAAAGCTTGGCGAGGGAGTTATCGTGCTTGCTTCTTCAAATGAAGGCAAGGTAAATCTTGTTGCATGGCAACAGACGCTGCCATAAAGAGCGGTGCGCATGCAGGAAACTTAATCAAGGCAATCGCCTCAAAGGTAGGCGGTGGCGGCGGTGGACGCCCTAACATGGCTCAGGCCGGTGGAAAGAACCCGGCAGGTATTCCTGATGCTATTGCTTCAGTAAAGGACGCACTTTCAGGTATGATTAAGTAACAAAAATGCTTATATAGTGCTTTAAAATGCATCCTTTAAAAAATAGGTCTAAATTTGTTAAAAAAAATCAAATTAGACCTATTTTTTTGTGTGAAAGTATGGTAAAATTGTACTAAATTATAAATTGAGATTAAACTGAAAGGATGAATATGTATGAAGAGGTTAATAGCTGCAACACTTGTGGCTGCCATTGGGGTTTCATTACTTACTGGATGCGGAGTATCAAATAAATCACATGACAATACACAGGTGGGGACGACGGAGAATTCTTCGGATAAAGCGAAGAATAAGGAAGTAAAGATGCACGTCTGGTGTTCGAAGAATGATGTGGATATTACTACACAGATGATTGAAAGCTTCAAGGAGGCTAATAAAGGAACTGATTTTAATATAATTATCGAGGAGTCAGAGGATTCTGATGCCAGAGATAATATATTATCAAATGTGCATAATGGTGCGGATGTATTCCCTATAGCGGATGACCAGATAACTTCTATGGTAGCGGGAGGCGCTCTTTATGAGATAGAGGATGTGGATGCCGTTAAAAAGGCTAACGATGAAAGTGCGGTTGAGGCTGCCACTATCGATGGCAAATTATATGGATATCCGCTGACCGCTGACAATGGATATTTTATGTATTACAATAAGAATTATTTCTCAGACAGCGATGTGGCTACGCTTGATGGCATGCTCGACATTGCAGGGGCAAATGGTAAGTACTTGACTATGGACTGGAGCTCAGGCTGGTATCTGTATTCATTTTTTGGAAATACAGGGCTTGATTTTGGCGTGAATGATGATGGTGTGACAAACCACTGCAACTGGAATGCAATCATCACGGACATCAAGGGTGTTGATATAGCACAGGCTATGCTTGATATTGCGGCTAAGCCGGGTTTTAAGAACTGTGTACAGGACGATTTTATTGCAGGAGTACAGGACGGAAGTATTATTGCCGGTGTCAGTGGATGCTGGAATGCGGCAAAAATCAAGGAATTATGGGGCGATGATTATGGTGCTGTAAAGCTGCTACATACACATGTGCCGGACAGCAGATTCAGATGTCATCGTTTAAAGGCTATAAATATATGGCTGTAAATGCATACACCAAGTATCCTGAGTGGGCAAATAAGCTTGCCCAGTGGTTTACAAACGAGGATAACCAGAAGCTCCGCTTTGAGATGAAGAATGCAGGCCCTGCCAATAAAGCGGCAGCCGCAGATGATGCGGTCAAAAAGGTTCCTGCTATTATGGCTGTTATGGATCAGGCACAGTACGGAAAGCTCCAAAGAGTTGGAAATTCTTACTGGGATGCTGCGACGGAGTTTGGCGAAAAAATGGCGGCCGGTAATCCTGATAATACAGATCTTCAGGAGATAATGGATAATCTAGTTGCGGGGATAACACAATCTGTAGCTGAGTAGAGGGGTATATAACATGAAATTAGATTCAAAAAAAAGTAAAGCAGCTGTTAAAAATAGCGCAGTAAAACAAAAAAAGGTGAAAGCAAAAGCAACAAATCCTGCAAAAGCACCAAAAGTTAAAAAAACTCTCAACACAAAAAAAGCTCAAAAGGTTAATAACAAACCAAAGGTCAAGGGAAAGAAAAAGTTAAGTACAAAATTGATACTTATTCCTGTTTTCGTTGTAGGCTTTGTAAGTGTTATTTCAAGTGGTTTATCTCTTAAAAATTTATCAAAGGTAAATGATGCTGCTTCTCAGATTGTGGACACCTCAATGGTTGGCACGGAGATGCTTAATGATATTGAGATGGAGACTGTGAATATTCATACACTGGCACTGGCTCATATTATATCGACGGATCTATCATCAATGATTGATATTGTAAGTGAAGTGAGAAATCACGAGGAAAAGCTAAAGCAGCTCCTTGATGATTATAATCCTTATGTAACCTTGGAGACCAAGAGAAACTATAGAATTATCTGTGAAAACTATACAAGCCTGGTCAAGGAGTGTGGCAATGTAATGGCCTATTCTGCCGCCGGTAAAAACGAGGAAGCGTATAAAACGGCAAATGGCTCTATTGCAAAATATTCTAATAACATTGAAAAAGCTATTTCGTCAATGCGTGAGCATGTCAATTCTGTTACACAGGAGGAGAGAAAGAGCCTCGAAAGTACTTATCGCGCATCTGTTGTCACATGTACATTTACTATTGCAATAAGTATAATTGCATTACTGTTTGTTGTTTTTGCTGTTGTCACCATGGTTATCAAGCCTCTGCTTCGTACACAGAAGGAAATCAACGGCATCATAGTCAATATTGATAACAAGAAGGGCGATTTGACGCAGAGGGTTACTCCTATCAACAATGCTGAGGTTGACGCCGTAGGCAAGGGCATCAATGTCTTTATGACAAGCTGCAGGCTATATTCAAGCTGTTGTCACCAATCGGCCAGGATGGAGAGGGTTGTTGATGATGTGCGTCAGAGTGTTCAGACAAGCAACAGCAGTGTGTCCGATCTTTCGGCTTTAACAGAGGAGCTGTCTGCTACCATGCAGGATATCTCCGAAAACGCATCTGTTATCAATACCAACACAGATAATGTGGCAAAAGAGGTTGAGCTTATTGCTGAAAAGACAGATGAACTGACCGGATACACCAGGGATATGAAGGCCCATGCACAGTCAATGGAGTCTGTTGCACGTACAAACATGGAGTCAACAGACAGGAAGGTTTCGGAGATTCTCGAGGTATTGCAGAAGGCTATTGAGGATAGCAACAGCGTAAAGCAGGTCAATTCACTTACCAATGATATTTTAAACATTGCAAGTCAGACCAATCTGCTGGCATTAAATGCTTCTATTGAGGCAGCAAGGGCAGGAGAGGCAGGCAGAGGTTTTGCGGTTGTAGCCAGTGAGATCAGCCAGCTTGCTGCAGCCAGCCAGGAGGCAGCCAACAATATCCAGCGTATCAATGCGGTAGTTACCAATTCGGTTACCAATCTTTCTGACAACGCCAATGGTCTTGTCAGCTATATTAATGATTCGATTCTTCCGGAGTTTGAGAGATTTGTTGAGTCCGGTGTGGAGTACAACGACAAGGCTTCATTCATTGAGGGTACCATGACTGATTTCAAGGAGAAGACTGATTCACTGAAGCAGTCCATGCTTGAGATTTCTTCTTCAATCAACACCATTTCACATGCTATAAATGAGGGTGTGAACGGAGTGGTTTCAGCGGCTGACAGTACACAGCTTATTGTTGAGGATATGGACAATATCTCACACAAGATGGATGAAAACTATGAGATTGCAGATTCACTGAAAAAGGAAACATCAATCTTTATCAAGCTTGATTAGAGTCATTTTGGAGTGATGTTTTACCTGATATAATTAAAATAATAATTTCTTTAAAAAATATCCGGATTTATCTTGACAAATCCGGATATTTTGATAAAATACATGTTAGTGCAATTAAGTATAGATACCTAACAGTTGATGCACAATACACAACTGGAGGGAGGTTAGGTTTTAGGTTATGTCTAGTGTAATAGTTAAAGAAAACGAGACTTTAGATAGCGCATTACGCAGATTCAAGAGAAACTGTGCAAAAGCAGGCATCCAGCAGGAGATCCGTAAGCGTGAGCATTACGAGAAACCAAGCGTAAAGCGTAAGAAGAAATCTGAAGCAGCTAGAAAAAGAAAATACAATTAATGTATTAGAGAGGACTACCGCGTGCGGTAGTTCTTTTGTTATGTGTCAACATAATTTAATAATAAAAATTTAATTTGCATATTTGTATTATTGCTAGTAAAATAGGACTTAGTGAAAAGAAAAGGAGTGAATTACAATGACAAAAATTGACATTATTTCAGGTTTCCTTGGAGCTGGAAAGACTACATTTATCAAGAAAATGATAGATGAGGCTTTTAAGGGTGAGCAGATAGTTCTCATAGAGAATGAGTTCGGTGAGGTTGGTATAGACGGTGGCTTTTTAAAGGATGCCGGCATTCAGATTACTGAGATGAACTCAGGCTGTATCTGCTGTTCACTGGTTGGTGATTTTGGTAAGAATTTAAATGAGGTTATTACGAAGTATCATCCGGACCGTATCTTAATTGAGCCATCAGGCGTGGGTAAATTATCAGATGTCATGAAATCTGTTATAGATATCGAAAAAGAGCAGCCGGTCAAGCTTAATGCACTTGTTACAGTGGTAAATGCACTTAAGGCAAGCAAGCAGATGAAGGCTTTCGGTGAGTTTTTCAACAACCAGATAGAGTATGCCACAACAGTTATCTTAAGCCGCAGCCAGAATGCTACACCTGAGCAGCTTGAGTTTTGTGTAAAGCAGATTCAGGCTTTAAATCCAAAGGCTTCAGTTATCACTACTGATTGGGATGCTATTAAAGGAGAGCAGATTCTTAAGACTATGGAAGGTCAGGACAATCTCGAGATGAAGGTGCTTGCTGAGGCACGTCATGCACAGGATGAGGCAGAGCATCATCATCACCATGACCATGATGAGCATGAGCATCACCACGACCATGACGAGCACGAGCATCATCATGACCATGATGAGCATGAACATCACCATGACCATGATGAGCATGAGCACCATCACGACCACGATGAACACGAGCATCACCACGAGCACGGCGAGGGCTGCACCTGCGGCTGTCATGACCATGATCATGAGCACGGACATCATCATGCTGATGATGTATTTACAAGCTGGGGCAAGGAGACACCTCACAAGTTTGAGCGCGCTAAGCTCGAAGAAATCCTTAAGCAGTTTGTGGAAGATGACAAGATTCTTCGTTCAAAGGGCATGGTAGAGGGCACAGACGGCAAGTGGATTTACTTTGATATGGTTCCGGGCGAGTACGAGATTCGTGATGGCGAGCCTGACTATACAGGACGTATCGTTGTTATCGGAACAGATATCCACGAGCATGAGCTTGAAGAGCTCTTCGGACTTGCTTAAATGTATTTAACATAGTTACACAATAATCAGAAAGGAACTAACAAAATGGCTGAAGAGATTCCAGTATATTTATTTACCGGATTCATGGACAGTGGCAAGACTTCACTGATTAAGGATACCATTTTCGAGAATGATTTCGCTAATGGCTCAAAGGGGCTTATCATTATGTGCGAGGATGGTGATGTGGAGTATGATATGGATAGCTAAAGGCTGCCAATATCCAGGTTGCAGAGATCGACTCGGAGGATGAGTTTACAGCTGCAAAGCTGAATGAGCTCAACATGCAGTATTTGCCTGAACAGGTGTTTATCGAGTACAACGGCACATGGGGCATTGATAAAATAATAGAGGCCGAGCTGCCAAAGGGCTGGGTTATCGTGCAGTCGCTCGCCACAGTTGATTCCACTACATTTGACCTTTATATGAACAATATGCGCGCGATGATGCAGGAACAGGTATTTGCGAGTGATGTTGTCATATTTAACAGGACGGACGATGATACAGACAGAGGACACCTAAGGCGTACCATAAAGAATATCAACCGCAAAGCCAGATAGTCTACGAACGCAAGGATGGTACTATTGATGAGCGTCCGGAGGAATTGCCGTTTGATATAAATCAGGATGTGATTGAGCTTTCAGATGCAGATTATGCCATTTGGTATATGGATGCCATGGAGAATTACAAGAAGTACGACGGCAAGGTTGTCAAATTTCTTGCCCTTGTATACAATCCTGATAAGCTTCGAAAGGGTGTTATGGTACCGGGCAGGTTTGCGATGACCTGCTGTATAGAGGACGTGACCTTTATAGGCTTTAAGTGCAAGTATGAGGATGAGAGCAGTATTCCTCACAAATCGTGGATTACCATCACCGCAAGGGTGCATGTGGAGTTTGCAAGAGAGTACAAGGGAAAGGGACCGGTGCTTTATCCGGTTTCCATCGAGCCTGCCGAGAAGCCGCAGGATGAGCTTGTATATTTCTCATAAAAGCTGATAAATACAGGAACCGGTTCATTTTTTGCATGAATTGGTTCCTGTTTTTGATTTAAAGTACCGGACGAATGTCAGAGGATAACACAATTTCATAAGCATATAACATATTTTTATGGAATATCTAAAGAAATATATTGAAAAATTATATCATTTCATTTAAAATTAAAAAAGTATGAAATAATTGAGTATCAGATTACATATGTAATGGGATAAGATTTACTAGGAGGAAGACTATGTATCCAATAGTTCGAAAAGAAAAATTGGCTGACAATATTATCCTTATGGATATAAAGGCACCACGAGTTGCAAAAGAGTGTCTGCCTGGTCAGTTTATCATCGCAAAGACAGATGAGGTAGGAGAGAGAATCCCACTTACCATCTGTGATTATGACAGGGAAAAAGAGACTGTTACTATCGTAGTACAGACTATCGGTGCAGGAACAGAGAGAATGATGGCTCTTAATGAGGGAGATTCATTAGAGGATTTCGTCGGACCACTTGGCTGCCCATCAGAGCTTTGTCAGGAGGATAACCTCGAGGAGACAAAGAAAAAGCACATCGTATTTATCGCAGGAGGTCTTGGTACAGCTCCTGTATATCCACAGGTTAAGTGGCTTAAAGAGCATGGTGTGGATGCTGATGTCATCATGGGCTTTAGAAATAAGGATATCCTTTTCTTTGAGGATGAGATGAAAGCTGTTGCAAAGAATCTCTATGTTTGTACAGATGATGGCTCATACGGCTTCCACGGCAACGGCAGCCAGCAGCTTCAGGCACTTGTTGATGCCGGCAATACATATGACTGCTGTGTAGCTATCGGACCTATGATTATGATGAAATTCACATGTCTGCTCACAAAGAAGCTTGAGATTCCTACAATTGTTTCAATGAACCCAATCATGGTTGATGGAACAGGTATGTGTGGAGCATGCCGTCTGATCGTGGATGGAAAGGTTAAGTTCGCATGTGTTGACGGACCGGAGTTTGACGGACATCTTGTTGATTTTGATCAGGCTATGAAGAGACAGCAGCAATATAAGACAGAGGAAGGCAGAGCTAAGCTTGCTTATGAAGAGGGCGCAACACATCACGGTGGCTGCGGAAACTGCGGAGGTGACAAATAATGGAAGTCGATGTATTAAAGAGAGTACCTGTCAGAGAGCAGGATCCAAAGGTTCGTGCCACAAACTTTGAAGAGGTTTGCTACGGCTACAATAAAGAAGAGGCAATGGCAGAGGCAAGTAGATGCTTAAACTGTAAAAATGCACAGTGTATGAAGGGCTGCCCTGTTTCTATCAATATTCCTGCATTTGTTGAGCAGGTTAAAAATGGTGATTTCACAAAGGCTTATGAGATTATTTCAGAGTCATCAGCACTTCCTGCTGTATGTGGACGTGTATGCCCACAGGAGAGCCAGTGTGAGGGCAAGTGTATCAGAGGCTTCAAGGGCGATCCTGTCTCAATCGGAAAGCTCGAGAGATTTGTTGCTGATACAGCAAGAGAGAATGGTATCAAGCCAAAGACAGCCGCAGAGAAAAACGGCAAAAAGGTTGCTGTTATCGGTTCAGGTCCTGCAGGACTTACATGTGCCGGAGACCTTGCAAAGCTTGGCTATGATGTAACTATTTTTGAGGCACTTCACGCTGCCGGCGGAGTATTAAGCTACGGAATACCGGAGTTTCGTCTTCCAAAGGACAAGGTTGTTGCGGCAGAAGTAGAGAATGTCAAGCACTTGGTGTTAAAATCGAGACAAATGTAGTTATCGGAAAGTCAGTTAAGATTGACGAACTTATGGAGGAAGAAGGCTTTGAGGCTGTATTTATCGGTTCGGGAGCAGGACTGCCAAGATTTATGGGAATCCCTGGAGAGCAGGCCAACGGTGTATTTTCTGCTAATGAGTTCCTTACAAGAAATAACCTCATGAAGGCTTTTAAAGAGGGTTATGAGACTCCTATCTCAAAAGGCAAAAAGGTTGTAGTTGTAGGTGGTGGAAACGTAGCCATGGACGCAGCCAGAACAGCTCTTCGTCTCGGTGCAGAGACACACATTGTATACAGACGTAGTGAGGCAGAGCTTCCTGCACGTAAAGAGGAAGTACATCATGCCAAGGAAGAGGGAGTTATCTTTGATCTCCTTGAGAACCCTACAGAGATTCTTGTTGATGAGAATGGCTGGGTTAAGGGTGTTAAGCTTATCAAGATGGAGCTTGGAGAACTGATGCATCAGGACGTAGAAGCCTATTGAGATTCCCTGCTCTGAGTATGAGATGGAGTGCGATACAGTGATCATGTCACTTGGTACATCTCCAAATCCACTTATTTCTTCTACAACAATAGGTCTTGATACAAACAAGAGAAAATGTATCGTAGCTACTGAGGATACAGGTGCAACCTCAAAAGAGGGTGTATTCGCAGGTGGAGATGCCGTAACAGGTGCTGCAACGGTTATTCTTGCCATGGGTGCAGGAAAAGCAGCAGCAAAAGGTATTGACGAGTTCTTATCTGCAAAATAATATAGACCTTAAAGCATATTCTATGTTTCACTTTATAAAAAAGCCTCCGGCTGGATTAAATCCTTCCGGAGGCTTTTTGGTTATATGTTATGTTTATATAAAGGCATTTAGCATCATTGTGTAAGGCAATTAATAAGCCTTGTGTTGTCCTCTGGCTTCATTATACAAAATCGTATGAACCGCTCCTCAAGCCCGGGGAAGGTAGAGCAGTCCCTTATCATCATGCCCTGCCTTATGGCGCGCTCAAATAGCATATGTGCATCCACGCCTTCATCAAGTATCTTAAGCAGATAGAAGTTGCTGTAGGATGGATAAAGCTTGAATTTGTGTGATTCTTCAATCAATTGCCTGCATCTGGTTTTCTCCGAAAGTATCAAGCTTCTTGTTTTATCTATATATTCTTCATCCAAAAACATTGTTTCGCCTGCAACAACGGCGAGAGAGTTAATCATCCACGGATTTTTGTTTGTGTTTATGTCTGTAAGAATTTGTGAATTTGATGTGATGGCATAGCCCAGACGAAGTCCCGGAGTGGCAAAAAACTTGGATGTGCCGCGTAAAATAATCACATTGTCAAACAATTCAGTCAGAGGTATTGCTGAAAGCTCATCAACATCCGGCACAAACTCTATATATGTCTCGTCTATCATCACATAAGTATTTGTCTCTTTACAGTGGGTTAAAATTGTTTTGAGCTTCTCCGGTGCGATAAGACTGCCGGTCGGATTGTTGGGATTACAGATGATGACAAGGTCGGTATCAGCTGTGATTGCAGAGATGAATTCATCCGGATCAATCCTAAAATCATCCTCTTCCTTAAGAAAATAGTAGGAGATATCACTGCCGTTTATCCTTAAATCACGCTCGTACTCAGAGTAAGTCGGACCAAGCAGAAGTGTCTTTTTAGGAGCTGTAATCTGAATGAAAAGAGAGATGAGCTCCGTGCATCCGTTTCCGACTGTTATGTGATTGTAATCGCACTTGCAGTAGCTGCCGATAGCCTTTCTGAGAGAAGTATACTCCCTGTCAGGGTATTTTGTGATTGCATCAATGCGCTCAGACAGTGCAGTCTTTAGTTTACCGGACTCACCGAGTGGGTTGACATTCGCTGCAAAGCTCACAATATTTTCTTTCTTTATACCGTATATTTTTTCTATTTTTTCAAGGTCACTGCCGTGAAAAATGCTCCTTTTGTTCTATCATTAGCTGTAATTTCCTTTCTATTTGCATTGCAACAGCATTGCAAATCGTATATAATTTACATTATATAATATGTATATAAAAAATCAACATTTAACGTAAACGGGGTAACAATTGTGCGAGCACGTATAGGGCAGATAGCTGCCGGCAGATTTAATGGCACGAAACCGATTTTGGCGTTTTCAGAGGAGACAATAGACCTTTCGGTCATTGAGGGAAGAAGCGAAGCGGGAAGCTTTGTAATAGAAAGTACGAATCAGATAAAAATCTGTGGCATAGTTTATTCGACTAATCCAAGGATGGAGTGTCTGAATCCGCACTTCGAGGGCGAGAAAGTCAGGATTCGTTATCAATTTAACAGTAAGGGCCTTACGGAGGGCGATACCTGCGAGGGCAAATTTGTGATTGTATGCAATCAGATAGAGTACAGTCTTTCTTTTTGTGCAAGAATCACAAGGCTCTATGCGGAAGCATCCACCGGAGCTGTAAAGAGCCTTGATGATTTTACAAGGCTTGCGGCATCCAATTGGGATGAGGCTTATCATCTGTTTTATAATCGCAATTTTTTAAACACAATTCCTTATGACAATGTATATGAGAGGCTGACCTATGAGGGCTTTGCCTGCGCCAGACCATCCGGTCAGAATATGGAGGAGTTTCTGATTGGCGTAAACAAAAAACAGCCTGTTTCCATTAGTGTAGACAAGTCAGAGGAGATTTTTATGGCTTCTAAAGAGCCACAGAGTGGATGCTTTACTATAACAAAGGATAACTGGGGATATACCGAGATACGCCTGCGCACGGATTGTGAATTCATAAAGCTGTCTAAGCCTGTTTTAACGCTTGATGATTTTATAGGTAAAACCTATCTGTATGAGTATATCATCGATGCATCTGCAATGCATGCCGGACGTAATTTTGGCCGTATATATATTGATGGTGTATATCAGAGCTTTACAATAGATATCACGGCCGGTGTAAGAGATGATGATGGCAGCATAAGTGATATAGCTGTGACAAAGGACATAAAGGAATGCATGGTCGGAATCATGGAGCTTTATACCAGTTTCAGGCTGAAGCGGATAGTGACCGGGGTATGGGCAAACGAGACTATAAGCATATTAAACCACCTGCATGCACTCGTGCCGGATGAGCATATGTATGAGCTGATGAAGGCTCAGGCATTTATTATCAACAGGCAAAGGCAGGAAGCTAAGTGGATTCTTGATGATTTCAAGCACAGTAATCCTGATAAGAAAGCTCCAATCTGGGGCTATTATCTGTATCTGATGACGCTGTTAGAGAGAGAGCCTTCATACGTTGACAATATGACACATGAAGTGGAGCTGATTTTTTATGAAAATCCTGACTCTGTGCTTTTGTTCTGGGTACTTTTATTTTTGAGGGATCAGTATTTTGATGACAGTGCCGGTAAGCTTAAAGATATAAAATACTGGGTACTGCGAGGCTGTTCGTCTCCGTATTTGTATATTGAAGCTTATTATCTTATATCACAGGATCCTTATCTGATAAAGGAGCTGTCGGTATTTGAGCTTCGCATCCTAAGCTGGGCCGTAAAGGAAAAGGCTCTGACAAAGGAGCTTGCCGGAGCAATTTTTGAGGCGGTTGATCTGGCAGGCGGGTTCGATAACAGAGTATATGAGCTTCTTACAGCAGCCTATGAGATATGTCCGGAGGCAGAGTATGTCGGCATCATATGCAGCTACCTGATTAAGGGACACAAAAATGATACCTGTTTTCATAAATGGTTTGAGCTGGGTATCGAGAATAAGCTGCGTCTGACAGGCTTGTATGAGTCGTATCTCCTTACGATGGATGACAGGCAGATTTCCCCTGTGCCAAAGATCATCCAGATGTATTTCAGCTTTGATAATAAGCTGCCATACCGAAAGCTTGCAGTGCTTTACAATAATATAATTGCTGCCAAGGAAACAGAGCCTGAGGTCTACCACAAGTACAGGAAAGCTATGGGAAGGTTTGCCATGGACCAGGTACAGCTTAGGCATATTGATGACAATCTGGCTGTTTTATACGAGGATATGCTTGAGTTGGGATTTATCAATGAAGAGCTGTCGGCAGCTTTTTCAGATATTATATATACCCATAAGCTTATTGTATTTGATAAGCGCATAGTGAGAGCTATCATATATCAGAATGAAATGAAGGAGCCGCAGATAGTTCCGGTTACAGACCAGTGTGCTTATTTTGAACTGTTTTCAAACGACTATGTTATACTTTTTGAGGACTCAAGGGGCTATAGATATGTTAAAAGCATCTCATACAGACTGCAGAGGCTGATGGATGCCGAGAAATACCTTGACAGGTGTATAAGCCTCTCGCCTGACAGACCACAGTATATAGTGTCACATTTTAAGAATGTAAGGGATTATTCTGATTTTACAAAGGATGATTTGAAGCTGTTTAAACCTGTATTTTATAGTGAATCCTTTTCTGATTCCTACAAAGCTGTTATGGGATACAGAATTTTAAAATATTGTCAGCTTCACGATTATGAGGATTACGTCAGGCCGTTTTTGCAAAGCATTAATTTTGATACCCTGCAAAAGGATGCAAGAAAATATCTTATTGACATGCTTGTATCAAACCGCCTCTATGAAAAGGCATATGATATGGCCATGGAGTATGGAATAGACATGCTTGCTGCTGCATCAAAGGTGGTTTTGTGTGAGAATGCGCTTAAGGTGCAGCATGTAGATGATGATTTTATGGTGCAGCTTTCCATATCTGCCTTTAAAACAGGCAAATACAGTGACCTGGTGCTTAAATACCTGTGTGAAAATTATACCGGGCCTACAGACGAACTGATTAATCTGTGGCATGCTGCTGATAAGTTTTCAATATCTTCCATGAAGCTTGATGAGCGTATTCTCGAACAGGGTATTTATACGCAGATTGAGCCTGAAAAGATATCGGATATCTTTATGGAATACTATAAAAGAGCCGGAAATGAAAAGCTGATTTTAGCTTATATATCTCTTGTGGCACATGGATATCTGCATAGTGGCGGGTGCAAGGCTGATTTTATTTTTGATATTATCGAAAAGCGATTTATTGGAAACAGAACATTAAATGATGCCTGCCAGTTAGCCTATTGAAGCATTTTGCTGAGAAAACGGATATCACTCAGGCTGAGCTTGAGATTGAAGATACATTGCTTAAATATTATATATATAACAATATGTATTTTGATTTTTTTGCAAGGCTTGATTACAGACTGCTGGAGAAGTATTTCCTCTATGACAAGGCATTTTTACAGTATGAGAGTACTCCGGGAACTCATGTTGTGCTGCATTACAGCCGAGACGAGGATGGCGAAGAGTTTAATTCAGAGGATATGGTTGAGATGTACGACGGCATATACGTAAAGACATTTGTCATATTTTTCGGTGAGCTGATCAGGTATTATATTACTGAGGAGCATGACAACAGCATAGAGGTGAAGGAGAGCAATCGTCTTACGTGCAACAATATACCGGGTGACAATGATCACAGCCGCTATAATCTGATTAATGAGATGATAATTTCAGATACACTGTCTGATGAGACAACCTTAAAGAGCAATATAGACGAATATAAAAGGCTGGATGCTGCGACTAAGCAGCTGTTTAAGCTGATTTAAGAGGAGTTATAATGGGACATAATGGCAATTCATACTATATAGGCATAGACTTAAATGACAGCTATGCTATGGTTAGTTTTTTTCAACAGAATATGAAAGAGCCGGAGACTGTCAGCACTGTTGCAGGCAGTGAGGAGTTTCAGATTCCTCTTGTACTTGCACGCCGTAAGAGCATTGGCAAATGGTATTATGGAGATGAGGCAAGAAGACTCTCTAAAAGCGGTGAGATGGTGTGTATTGACCAACTGCTTAAGAGAGCACTGAATAGTGAAAAAATAGTCATTGATGATGATTCATTTATGGCAGAGGAGCTTTTGGCCTTGTTTCTTAAAAAGGTTATGGAACTGCATCCAAGCTTGGTAATCCTTCATCCTTTGACAGGCTTGTTATATGTGTTGACAGGCTGACAAAGGAGAACGTGAGCATGTTTTATGGCATGGCGGTCAGGCTTGGCATAAATTCCAGACAGCTTACGGTCATAGACCGAAAGGAGAGCTTTTATTATTTTGCACTGAACCAGGACAAGTCACTGTGGCTTCATGATGTGGTGATGTTTATGCAGGAAAAGGAGAGTATATTTTTTTATTCCCTAAAGAGGGATCTTCGCACAACGCCACAGGTAGTATCTATAGATGAAAGCATAAGCTATACTCTGGATAAAAATGATAAGGACAAAAGCTTTTTGGATATAATAAATGAGAGCTTTAAGAATCAGATTATCTCAACGGTCTTTCTCGTGGGAGATACGTTTGCTGAGGGCTGGATGAAACAGTCTGTTGCACTTTTGTGCAAGGGCAGACGAGTGTTCATGGGCAATAACCTCTTTACTAAGGGAGCATGCTATGCGGCAGCCACGAGGGATAAGGAAGCAGAATGGCCTTTTGTATATATGGCGAGAATGAGATGAAGTTCAATCTGAGCCTGAAGGTACATGATAAGGGAGAATTGTCGTTTTATAATCTTATCAGTGCCGGAAACAACTGGTTTGAATCCAAGGGGCAGTGTGAGGTTATAATTTCAGGCTCTTATGAGGTGGATTTCTGGAAGCAGCTTCCTAAAAGCAGGGAGGCAAAGATTGAGACACTAAGACTTACGGATATGCCGCCCAGGCCGGATAGGGCTACACGCATCAGAATTACGGCGACACCTGTATCTGATGACAGGATAGATATAGAGATTAAGGATTTAGGCTTTGGCGAAATATTTATGAGCTCGGGCAAAGTCTGGCACTATGAGATGACTATGTAGGAGGGCATATGGGAGAATTATTACTGTGTAATGAAGCTATAGCAGCCATGCCCTATTACATAGAGGGTGTGTCTATAAATGTTTACTCGATAGAGGAGCTTAATTATTATATAATCAACAATACATATCTTTTGGATGATGACTTTATGAGTCTTGAGCTGTGCACCTGGATTGAAAACCATGCACATCTGCCAAAGCTTGCCATGCATCTTAGAACCATTATATCCACAAACGGCAGACTGTCTGCTTTTGTGACTGAGCTGCTTGAGTACAGCGGCTACTGCACTAAGGAGGAGCTTAAGAACACACATGATGCACTTAAGGAGCTCGAGGAAAAGAGCGAGTTTGAGTGCTTGAAAATCAGGGCAGACAGACTGATGGAGAAGAAAAAGTACACTGCAGCAATTTTTGAATACAAAAAGCTGCTGTCATGTGAGGATGCAAAGCATACTGAGCGTGTATTGTACGGAAACATATATCACAATCTGGCTACAGCTATGTGCAGCTGTTTTTGTTTGATATAGCAGCGGATTTATATCTTGAGGCTTTCAGGCAAAATGGGGACAGAAAATCGCTGTGGTCTTGTCTATATGCCTATAAGCTTGATAATAACGATATAGGATATGCGCGTATTGTCAGGGAATATAGTGTTACAGAGCAGGAAATAAATAATCTGGACAGCGTATTAAAGGGCGTATATGCAGAAGCTTCAGATGGTTGCGATGAGGGCAGACCAAAAGAAACAATTTTGAAATACAAAGAGGATTACAGGGCGCATGTTATTTAAACGCAAAAAAAAGACCGATGATACACAATTACATATTGAGAGTATACCGGATGAGAGTACTAAAGGGTTCAATGTAGTTGAAATATGTGAACAGATGGTTGATGCCGCCAGAGAACTTGAGGATAACAGAACAGAGTATGCACTTGTCACAAATTATCTGACTGACATAGAAAGGATGGAAAATATGTCAGAGACAGATAAAAAGACCATGAATGATGCGGCTGCAAACATATTGACACTCGAAAAGACCAGAAGTGATTTTTTAAAGACCAAAAACCGCATATCAGACAGCCAGTATGCGCAGATGCAGCAGCTGGAGGATGAGATTCCGCGGGCAATAAAGCGTCTTGAAAAAAACGAAAGCAGTCTGGATGTAATAAATAAAGACCTGAGGTATCTCGAGGGAGAAAAAGTGCAGTTCGATATAGATGGTGAATATGCCAAAAGCAGACAGCGGGCATTTAGGGTGTACGCAGTGCTTTTAGTGGTATTTTTTGCTGTAGTGGTAGCTGTATGCACGCTGATGCAGATTGTATATGGAGCCGATACCACTATCTTTATGCTTATCGGGGCACTTCTTTCAGCGGTTGCAGGCTCGTTTGTGCTTTTGACATATCAAAGCTATTCAGATGAAGTAAAAAGCGCTGCAGCATCCAAAAATAAAGCAGTAGCTCTTGAAAACAGAGTGAAGATCAAGTATGTAAGTATAAAAAATGCTGTTGACTACACATACGAGAAGTATCATGTGAAGAATTCAAAGGAATTTGTATACAACTATGAGCAGTATCTTCTCGCTGTAAAAGACAAGGAGCGCTTCAGAAGGACAAACGAGGATCTGGAATACAACAGCAAAAAGCTTGTTTCGGTGCTTAGTAAAAATGACTTCTACGATGCCAGAGTATGGCTCAACTACACAAACGCTATTGTGGATCACAAGGAGATGGTTGAGCAGAAGCATGAACTTATAGTCAGGAGACAAAAATTAAGGGGCAGGATGTCCTGCAATGTGGAGACTATAACCAGGCTAAGACGAGAGATTTTATCACATAGGAGCGAGCTTGGTGACAGAATCCACGAGGTAAACAGAATTTTAAATAAAATCGCAGAGCTTGATATGGAAGTTCAATCTGAGGATTGATAAAATTTCCATATTGTTATATAATTTCAAATTGAAAAATGACTAAAAAATATTAATATAGAGGAGCACATTTTAAAATGAGTAAGATTAGAACAAGATTTGCACCAAGCCCGACAGGAAGAATGCATGTAGGAAATTTAAGAACAGCACTGTATGCTTATCTGATTGCAAAGCATGAGGCGGTGATTTCATTCTCCGTATAGAGGATACAGATCAGGTACGCCAGGTGGAGGGTGCTGTTGATATTATAAACAGGACACTCGAAGAGACAGGACTTGTCCATGATGAGGGACCTGACAAGGATGGTGGATGCGGTCCATATGTGCAGAGTGAGCGTGTGGCACAGGGTATCTACATGAAGTATGCAAAGGAACTTATTGACAAGGGAGAGGCATATTACTGCTTCTGTGACAAGGAGCGTCTTGACAGTCTTAAAACAACTGTTGCAGGAAAGGAAATCTCTATATATGATAAGCACTGCTTGCACCTGTCAAAGGAGGAGATTGAGGCAAATCTCGCGGCCGGCAAGCCATATGTTATCAGACAGAACAACCCTACAGAGGGCACAACCACATTCGAGGATGAGATTTACGGAGATATCACAGTAGATAATGCAGAGCTTGATGATATGATTCTTATCAAATCTGACGGATATCCTACATACAATTTTGCAAACGTAGTAGATGATCACCTGATGGGCATCACACATGTAGTCAGAGGAAACGAGTATCTTTCATCATCCCCTAAGTATAACAGACTTTATGAGGCATTTGGATGGGATGTACCTGTATATGTACACTGTCCGCTTATCACAGATGAGGAGCATCATAAGCTTTCAAAGAGATGCGGTCACTCATCCTTTGAAGATTTACTGGATCAGGGATTCCTTACAGAGGCTATTGTAAACTTTGTAGCGCTTCTTGGCTGGAGCCTTCAGACAATCAGGAGATTATGTCACTTCCTGAGCTTGTTGAGAAGTTTGATTATCATCATATGAGCAAATCACCTGCTGTATTCGACTTCACAAAGCTTAAATGGATGAACGGAGAGTATATAAAGAAGCTTGATTTTGACAAATTCTATGAGATGGCATTGCCATACATTAAGGAGGTTGTCACAAAGGATTATGACCTTAAGAAGATAGCAAGAATGGTTCAGACACGTATTGAGATATTCCCTGATATCAAGGAACATATTGATTTCTTTGAAGAGCTTCCGGATTATGATATTGCAATGTATACTCACAAGAAGATGAAGACAAACCCAGAGACATCACTTGAGGTATTAAACGATGTAGTTCCTATTCTTGAAAGCTGTGATGATTTCTCAAATGATGCACTTTTTGAGACTCTTAAGGCATATGCTACAGAAAAGGGCTATAAGATAGGCTATGTTATGTGGCCAATCCGTACCGCTGTTTCAGGCAAGCAGATGACACCGGGCGGAGCTACAGAGCTTATGGAGGTGTTTGGCAAAGAGGAGTCTATAGCCAGAATTAAGAAAGGCATAGAAAAGCTTTCTAATAACTAATCTATTAACAAAGGGTATTTTATGAATTTTAACAAAGCCCAGCTTGGCGCCATCGAACACAAGGATGGCGCTATGCTTGTTTTAGCAGGACCGGGTTCCGGTAAGACCGCAGTTATCACACACAGGACTAAAAACTTAATAACAAAGCATCATGTGAAGCCTTCTGAGATTTTAGTTATCACCTTTACCAAGGCTGCTGCAAATGAGATGAAGGAGCGTTTTAATTCACTGATGAAAGACGAGAGGGTGAACGTATCTTTTGGTACTTTTCATGCTGTCTTTTTTACGATACTCAAATATGCATATCGCTTTACAAGTGCCAATATTGCTGATGAGTCTGTGAGATACGGCTTTATCAGGGAAATTTTATCCTACTACCGCCTTGAATACAAGGATGAGAATGAGTTTATAGGCAATTTACTTGCTGAAATCAGTCTGATTAAAAACAGCCGCATTGATATAGAAAATTTCTACTCGGGAGTGTGTGGTGAGGAAATATTCAGGGATATATATAAAAAATATGAGACAAGGCTTAAGGAAAACAGGCTTATTGATTTTGATGATATGCTCTCGTATACTTATGAGCTGTTTAAGGAAAGACCTGATATACTGGCATTGTGGCAGAACAAGTATAAATACATACTGATTGACGAGTTTCAGGATATTAACCGTCTGCAGTATGAGATTATAAAAATGCTTGCCGCTCCACAGAATAATCTGTTTATTGTAGGAGATGATGACCAGTCAATATACCGCTTCAGAGGGTCAAAGCCTGAGATAATGCTTGGGTTTGAGAAGGACTATCCGAATGCAAAAAGAATCCTTTTAGATACTAATTACAGATGTGGCAGATATATAGTGGAGGCCTCGTTGAATCTCATCTCGCACAACAGGGAGAGATTGATAAGAAAATCATTGCGGCAAGCAAGTCAAAGGCGCCTGTTACGTTTGCTGATTTTGAAAACAGAAGAGACGAAAATATCTTTCTTATACGCGATATAGATAAAAAGATAAAGGCGGGAGCTGTATTCAGCGACTTTGCGGTGCTTTTCAGGACAAACACCCAGCCAAGACAGCTTATAGAGCAGCTTATGAGCTATAATATCCCATTCAAAACCAAGGATAATATACCTAATATATATGAGCACTGGATTGCCAGAGACTTGTTTACATACCAAAGAATTGCAGGAGGCAGCAGAGACAGAGCTGATTTTTTGCAGATTATGAACAGACCTAAGCGGTATCTGTCAAGAGACAGCCTGTGTGATGCAACTGTGGCATTTGATGAGTGGATTAAGCTGTTTGATGAGAAGCCGTGGATAGCTGAGCGGATAGAAAAGCTTGAGTATGACATGAAGCTTATAAGCCGGATGAATCCATATGCAGCATAAACTATATCAGAAGAGGGATTGGCTATGACGACTTTTTAGCTGAATATGCCGAGTATAGGAATATAAATAAAGAGGATTTGTTTGATATACTGGATGAAATCCAGTCAGGAGCCAAGGGCTTTGCTACATATGAAGAGTGGTATGAGCATATAAGGAATATACAAAGCAGATGAAGCTTATGGCTTTATCGAAAGAAAGTGACCCTAATGCCGTGACACTTGCAACCCTTCACAGCTCAAAGGGGCTTGAATTTGAAAACGTGTATATAATTGATGCAAATGAAGGGATAATGCCGTATAAAAAGGCTGTGCTTGAAAAGGACATAGAGGAGGAGCGAAGGCTGTTTTATGTCGGCATGACCCGTGCAAAGACAAGCTTGTCTGTTTACTCGGTCAAGTCGGTAAACGATAAATCAGCCCAAGCCTCCAGGTTTGTCCGTGAAAGTAAAGAGCCTAGACAAAATAATAGTAGAGATGATTAAATATCATCAAACATTTCGTCATCCAAAAGCTCATCGAATCTGTCGGCAGCAGCCTCGTACTCGTCGTCGGATTCGATGTTTTCTATTCTCGGAAGACCTTCCTCGTCCTCGAAATAGCGATACAGATACACTTCTCCACTCTCATTCTCGTTGCCATTTTTGTCTAACGGTAGAAGAGCTATGTAATCCTTGTGATCTGCATCAAAAATTGTGATAATCTTGCATTCGACACTTCCGTTGTCCAGATCAAGTGTTACGCGGATATCGTCTGCCTCATCAGGTGTAACAGGTGTTGCTTTTTCTGCCATATTGTACCTCTTTCTTTATAGTAATCTAAAGTAACTATTATATTATATCAAATTATTCTATACAAAAAAAGTCAAAACTAGTATAATAAATAAATACTAGAATTATTGATTGGATGGTGTTGCATGAATTTTCGATTAACAAAGGGAAACTTTTTAAAAACAGGTGCTTATATTGAGGGGGATAGTGCAGTATTCACCTTTGCAGCAGAAAAAGAGGATGAATGCAGCATTGTTTTACTTGATAAATCGGGAAATACCGCCTGTGAGCTTGATATACCCAGTGAGTATTCGACAGGCTCTCTTTACTCTGTGAGAGTTCATGGCTTTTGCGGTAATAAGTATGCATATTATTTTAAGATTAATGGAAAAAGGTGCATAGATCCTTATGCCACAAGAATTTTCGGCAGAGAAAAATGGAATGATAAAACAAGAAGTGATAATGACTACGAAATAGCATGCGGGATAGACAGTAGTGATTTTGACTGGAAATATGACAGCTTTCCTGAGATAACCAGGGACCGGATGAAGCTGTATAAGCTGCATGTTAGAGGTTTTTCCATGGATGTTTCAGGGAACAAAAAGCATAAGGGCACCTTTGAGGCTGTATCGGACAGAATAAATTACATCAAGAAATTAGGCTTTACTTCAATTCTTCTCATGCCTGTATACGAGTTTGAAGAAATGACAATCCCTGTAAAGCACGATATTCCGGAATATGCAAAGCCGAAGTATTCCTTAAAGGATGAGCAAAGTGTGCATACAGAAAATGACAAGGTCAATTTTTGGGGCTATACCTCCGGCAATTATTTTGCCGTAAAAGCATCATATGCCAGTGACGCTTCAGATGCCTCCAATGAGCTTAGGCGTCTCGTTGAAAGGCTGCACAAAAATGGCATGGAATGTATCGTAGAGATGTATTTTCCGGACAGAACTGACCACAATCTGATACTCGATGCGCTCAGATACTGGGTCATGAGCTTTCATGTAGATGGTTTTAAGCTGCTTGGGGACAGGCTGCCTGTTACTGCGATTGTGCAGGATGCTCTCCTTAGCCGGACAAAGATACTCTATGATGGCTTTGATATGTCGGTTGTACCGCAAAACAGGACATATGAAAATCTCTATATTGACAAGGAGGAGTACCAGTTTGCGGCGCGTATGATGTTAAACCATATAAACTGCAATATGTATGAGCTTTTAAACCAGCAGAAAAAGCAGGGGGAGAATGTCGGATTTATAAACTATATATCAAGCAATAACGGTTTTACCCTGAGCGATTTATTCATGTACAATGACCGCCACAATGAGGCCAATGGTGAGAAAAATGCTGATGGTCCTTCATGGAATTTCAGCAATAATTACGGTTGTGAGGGTCCTTCGCGAAAGAGGTTTATCCGTGAGATAAGAAAACTTAAGTGGAAGGATGCCATGCTTCTATTGTTTTTGGCACAGGGAGTGCCTATGATTATGGCAGGTGATGAGATCTGTAATTCACAGGATGGCAACAACAATGCTTACTGTCAGGACAACCCTACAGGCTGGGTGAACTGGTCAAATGAGCATAGCAGAAGGGAAAACATCAGGTTCTTAACCAGACTTATCAAATTCAGGGATGAGCATCCTGTTATTTCCTGTCCAAAGCCGTTTAAATTCAGCGATTACAAGGCTGTTGGGTATCCTGATTTGTCCTATCACTGCAAGAATGCCTGGATAGGCGAGTGTGATGCCACAAAGCTATGTGTAGGTGTGATGTACTGTGGGGATTACAATGAAGTGAATAAAGACTATGTATACGTAGCTTACAATTTTTATTCATCCAGGGAGAAGTTAGCTCTTCCTAAGCTAAAGAAAGGAATGAAATGGTATGCAGTCTGCGATTCTACGCTCAAAGAACCGTTTTATGACACTCCGGTGCTGTGTGAAAACCAGCAGTATGCAGATGTCTCACCGCAGTCGGTATACATCCTCATAGGCAGATAGACATATGAAAGCAATAAGACATTTTATAACAATTACACATCATAAGATTTTAGTCATGCAGGGGTGCTTTAGGATAGGGCTTTATAAACAGGGACTTCTTCATGACATGTCAAAATATTCACCGACTGAGTTTCTCGTCGGCTGCAGGTATTACAAGGGGTATATGAGCCCGAATAATGCGGAGAGAGCCGACAGGGGCTATTCATCTGCGTGGCTTCATCACAAGGGACGCAATAAGCATCACCTGGAGTACTGGATTGACTATGCTGTTTCAAAGCCGGGGGACGATAAAACACATACAAAAATGGAGGGCATGAAAATGCCCATAAGGTATGTCTGCGAGATGTTTATAGACCGTGTAAGCGCCTCAAAAAACTATCAGAAAGAAAAGTACACCGACAAAAGTGCACTGGAATACTATGAAAAAAGCGTGGATCACTACATGATTCATCCCGATACAAAAGCAATGCTTGAGTATCTGCTTGTCATGCTCTCTGTAAAGGGAGAAGAATATACTTACAGCTACATAAAAAAAGAGGTTTTAAAAGGGCATATCCCATACGAAAAGGATAAAATAAATCAACTAGAACAGGGACTTCATGTCTGATGGAATATCAGATATGAGGTTCATTTTTTGTCCTGTGACAGGGTGCGTGAAAACAAGACGCCCTGAGTGCAGTGCTTGTCTGGATATATATGTATAGTCGGGATTATATAAAAAGTCACCTATCAGTGGAAAACCGATATACTTCATATGGACGCGTATCTGGTGAGTGCGTCCGGTAAGAAGTCTTAGCTTGACAAGCGATAAATTATTATCCGGGTTATATTTGATTCTGATAAAGTCGGTTACTGCATATTCACCGCGTTTGAAATCAACACACCGCTCTATGGTGGAAGCATCCTTTCTTGCAATCGGAGCACTGATGCGCATGCATGCAGGTGTACACCCACTGCAGACGGCGTAGTATGTCCGGTGTATGGCACGCTTTGCGACAGCGTTGCCAAGTATCCCGCCTGCAAGTGCATGCTTTGCGACAATTGTAAGCCCTGTTGTATCTCTGTCCAGCCTGTTTATGCATCTGTATACAAACGGCTTGTTCTGACTGCCATAGTAGTACATGAGCGCATTTGCAAGCGTGTTGTCATGGTTTCCGGCAGAGGGATGGGCAGGCATATCAAACGGCTTGTTTATTACGATGATATCATCGTCCTCGTATGCTATATCAAGAGGCAGATTTACAGGTGCTATATTATCCGAGCATTCGTTTTCGACAATTTGGATTGTGATTAAATCATCCTTACACAGCCTTTCATTTGTATAGGCCCATATACCGTTTCTTAGTATGCCATGGTCTGTCTGCTTCAGCCTGACAAGCACCTGATGTGTGTAGCCATGCTCCTTCAAAAAGCCTTCTACTGTTTTTTCTGTATCATTTTCATTGATTTTGTAGTCTATTTTTCTATTCATGGCAAAGATTATATCACAAAATACAGATTTGAACATAATATATTATAAGCAAATAATGACAGGGTGCTATGTGAATACATTTTTATCACCTCTTAGTTTAGAACGTGAGACGGAATGTCTGAAAAAAGTGGCTCAAAATGATAAAGAAGCTAAGGATGAGCTTATATTACACAATATGCGCCTTGTGGCACATGTTACAAAAAAATATGCAGTATGCGAGGATGAGATGGAGGAGCTTATATCCATAGGCACTATAGGACTGATAAAAGCAGTGTCATCATTCAAGGCTGATTACGGAAATCGTTTTGCAACCTTTGCAATCAGATGCATCGAAAATGAGATTCTGATGCACTTTAGAAGCTGTAAAAAGAGCCGGGGTGATGTGTCCATATTTGAACCTATAGGCACTGATAAGGAGGGAAACCAGATTCATCTGGTGGATGTGATTGAGAATGGACAATCTGATGTGGTATCGGATATAGAGGTATCTGAGTCACTTAAGATTTTAAGGCAAAATATGAGAAGCGTTTTATCGGACAGAGAATATTATATTATTACGAAACGCTTTGGCCTTGACGGTGAAAAAGAGCTGACACAGAGACAGATTGCTAAAACGCTCAGCATTTCGAGGTCATATGTTTCAAGAATAGAAAAGGCCGGTTTGAAAAAATTACGAAAACTGCTCGAATAGGTGTTTACAAAAGGCAAAAATATGTTATCATAGAGCCATGTCTTTTGTGCATTTGTCTATGCATTTACCCCAATTGGAATAGGAGTATATATGTACAGTACAGTCAGAACGGCTGTTTTGGATGGAATCAGTGCGATTCCGGTACAGGTGGAGGTTGATATTTCAACCGGTATGCCTGTTTTTGATATGGTTGGAAATCTTACCTCAGAGGTGAGAGAAGCAAAGGAACGTGTTAAAACAGCGCTGCACAGCGTTGGCATTGTTTTGCCTGCCAAGCGTATCACAGTAAATCTATCGCCTGCAAATATTAAAAAGACCGGAACAGGCTTTGATCTGCCTATAGCTGTTGCTATTTTAACAGCTATGGGGGTGATTGACGCTGATAGCATAAAGGACTGCACACTTGCAGGCGAGCTAAATCTAAACGGTGAAATTTTGCCGGTCAGCGGTATTCTGCCGATTGTATTTGATGAGTACAACAAAGGCATTGGAAAGTTTATTATTCCAAAGCAGAATGAAAATGAAGGCAGACTCGTCTGCGGTGCAAAAATATTTGGGATAAGCCATTTAAATGATGTAATTGCACAGTTTGATGAGACAGCATTTACGTGTCAGAAAACCGGCATGGCACATGAGCTGCAAATGGATGAAAAATACGCCGATTTTTGTGATGTTAACGGACAGAAATTTATTAAAAGAGCATGTGAGGTGGCTGCGGGTGGTATGCACAATATACTGCTTGTCGGACCTCCCGGTGCAGGCAAGACAATGATAGCAGAGCGTATGCCGTCCATTCTGCCTCCTCTTAGTGAAAATGAGAGGCTTGAGCTGTCAAAAATATACAGCATCTGCGGTCTTTTGGACAATGACAGCTCCTTAAGAGACAACAGGCCATTCAGAAATCCACACTATTCCGTCACCCAGGCCGCATTAATCGGCGGAGGAACGAGAATTAATCCGGGCGAGATATCGCTTGCACACAATGGCGTTTTGTTTTTGGATGAGCTCGCTGAGT
>ENA-OQAN01000030-OQAN01000030.1-human-gut-metagenome-genome-assembly--contig:-NODE-30-length-71331-cov-2.984706_pt1 | contig 71331 bp, 98 predicted proteins | sample MGYA00242735_ERZ504527 | MGnify/ENA primary metagenome ERZ504527 (study PRJEB26092, sample SAMD00036230) | human gut metagenome | host: Homo sapiens | study: EMG produced TPA metagenomics assembly of... | reverse complement strand
TCCGGACTCTGCACGGCAACGCGCCATTTACTGCCGTCCGTTTCGTGCCGACAACCTGAACGTTTCCGCCGAGGTTGATGAGCCCGCTCGTCACACCGCATTCCCGGTAAATATCGGCGATTCTGCCGGAGGTATAGCCTTTGCGATTCCGCCGAAGTCAATTTCATGCCGTCCTTGGCAAAGCTGATGGATGCGCTGTCCTTGTCGTATAGGATATCATTGGCATCGGTCAGCGGAAGGAGGCTTTCGATCGTCTCATCCGAAGGATCGTATAATTTCCGGTTGTAAAACCCCAGGCGTCCATGATCGGATAAATTGCGATGTCGAAAACGCCGTTTGTGCTGTCATACAGATCCAGCGAGCGTTCCAGCAGATAGGTGGTATCCTCCGATAAGGTTCCGCCGCCGTTTGCATTGATCTGCGCTACTTCACTCGTCTTCTCTCCGGTCGACAGAAGTGCATCCAGCCGCTCAATCTCCTGCTGCGCCTGATCCACCGCCGTTTCTGCATTCGGACCATAGGCAGTGACCGTCATGTACGTATCCATCGCAAAAATATCTCGGCTGCTCGATGCATCTGCGGCATCGGAGGAAGCTGTGGATGATGCGGATTTCTGCGTGGAATTCTCTTCCGAAGCGTCAGAACTGCTCGAATACTCCGAAACAGACGCCGGCTGTGTCTGACTTTCACTGCTCTCCGGCTGCGCTGCTGTCCCCGCACCGGAACATCCGCCGACCGTCATCACCATGGCAAGACAAAATGCTGCAACAATTTTCTTTTTCATAAATAAAACTCCATTTTTTCTTATGTTAGGAAATTCTAACTTTGGTATTATAACATTAACTCGTAACTTACGCTATGAATTACTTGATAAAAGTTTTTCAATTAGCGTTCTGCATCTGATAAATTTTCTCATTTTATGTACTCTAAATCAAGTGGATTTTACTGGAATTCAAGCACCGATATACAAAAAGCCCCCACAGCCGCATTGCTGCGGCCGCGGGGGCTTTTAGAAATAACATTTTCAGAAATTACATATGATCATGGCAGGTACGTGCAATTACGTCCATCTGCTGCTCTTTTGTCAGGTCGATGAATTTAACTGCATAGCCGGATACACGGATTGTGAAGTTTGCATACTCCGGTTTCTCCGGGTGCTCCATTGCGTCGATCAGTTTTTCGGTTCCGAATACGTTTACGTTCAGGTGATGTGCACCCTGCTCGAAGTATCCGTCCAGAACGTGTACCAGGTTCTCGGTACGCTCTTCGTCGTTGTGGCCGAGTGCGCCCGGGTTGATGGTCTGGGTGTTGGAGATTCCGTCCAGAGCGTCCTCATACGGCAGTTTTGCTACAGAGTTCAGGGAAGCAAGAAGTCCGCTCTTCTCTGCGCCGTAAGACGGGTTAGCTCCTGGAGACAGAGGCTCACCGGCTTTTCTTCCGTCCGGCAGAGAACCAGTTGCTTTACCATATACAACGTTGGAAGTAATGGTAAGGATAGAGGTAGTCGGCTCGGAATCACGATAGGTATGGCAGTATTTCAGTTTGTCCATGAAGGTACGAAGCAGCCATACAGCGATCTCGTCTGCTCTGTCATCGTCGTTGCCGTATCTTGGGAAGTCGCCGGTTGTCTCGAAGTCAACAGCCATTCCTTCTTCGTCACGGATAACTTTAACTTTAGCGTATTTGATTGCGCTTAAGGAGTCTACTACGTGAGAGAATCCTGCGATACCGGTTGCGAAGGTACGTCTTACATCGGTGTCAATCAGAGCCATCTCTGCTGCCTCATAGTAGTATTTGTCATGCATGTAATGGATCATGTTCAGAGTTCCAACGTACAGATGAGCCAGCCAGTCCATCATAACGTCGTATTTCTTCATAACCTCATCATAGTCCAGGTATTCGCCGGTGATCGGCTGATATTCCGGAGCAACCTGCTGTTTTGTCTTCTCGTCTTTACCGCCGTTGATAGCGTACAGAAGGCATTTTGCAAGGTTTGCACGAGCGCCGAAGAACTGGATCTCCTTACCGGTCTCGGTAGCAGATACACAGCAGCAGATGGAGTAATCATCGCCCCATACCGGACGCATTACATCATCGTTCTCATACTGGATGGAGCTTGTCTGTACAGAAATATGAGCTGCATATTTCTTGAAAGCTTCCGGAAGATTCTCAGAGTACAGAACAGTAAGGTTCGGCTCTGGGGACGGCCCCATGTTTTCCAGTGTATGCAGGAAACGGAAATCGTTCTTTGTAACGATAGAACGTCCGTCGATTCCCATACCGGCAACTTCCAGAGTAGCCCATACCGGGTCACCGGAGAACAGCTGATTGTAAGACGGAATTCTTGCGAATTTAACCATACGGAATTTCATTACCAGATGGTCGATCAGCTCCTGAGCTTCTTTCTCAGTCAGGATTCCTTTTTCAATATCTCTTTCGATGTAGATGTCAAGGAAAGTAGATACACGGCCAACGCTCATTGCAGCACCGTTCTGAGTTTTGATAGCTGCAAGGTATCCGAAGTACAGCCACTGAACAGCTTCTCTTGCGTTCTTAGCCGGCTCGGAAATGTCATAGCCATAGGACTGTGCCATAACTTTCATATCCTGCAGTGCTCTGACCTGGTCAGCGATCTCTTCTCTTAACTGGAAGTCACCACGACGCATTCCCTGACGATTTGTTGCAGCGAAGTCTGCTTTTTTGCGCTCGATCAGGTAATCAATACCGTACAGAGCGACACGACGATAGTCGCCTACGATACGGCCACGGCCATAGGTATCCGGCAGACCGGTCAGGATTTTATTATGACGGGCTTTCATCATCTCTGGTGTGTAGATGTCGAATACACCCTGGTTATGTGTTTTGTGATATTTAGTGAAAATTTCATGAAGCTTCTCGCTTGGTTTGTAGCCGTAAGTCTCGCAGGACTGCTCAGCCATTTTAATTCCACCATACGGCATAAATGCACGTTTCAGCGGTTTATCTGTCTGCAGACCAACAACCTGCTCCAGATCTTTCATGCTGTCATCGATATATGCTGCGCCGTAAGCTGTGATTCCGCTTACAACTTCTGTCTCCATATCCAGAACGCCGCCTTTTGCACGCTCTTCTTTCTGGAGTTCCTGCAGTTTGCCCCACAGACGGTCTGTAGCCTCTGTTGGTCCCTCCAGGAATTTCTCATCTCCGTCATATGGAGTATAGTTGTTCTGAATAAAGTCACGTACGTCGATGCCTTCTTTCCAGAGTCTTCCGGTAAAGCCATCCCACTGTTCAAATTCTCTCATTTGCTTTGTTCCTTTCTGGTGTTATTTTGTTTCGTCACGCTCCGGCATCTTCTTTGCACCGGGCATGAACACCTCCGCATGCATAATATAACAAATCTCTGCTTTCCGCGCAAGATATGCACTTGAAAAAATACAAGGAAAACCACAAAATCTTGTATTTTTATAAGAACAAAATCTACATGTGGCGCTTTTCTTTTATTCCCCGTATCCGATTTCATATATCTGCTCTGCAAAGTCACAAATAACATATGTTCCATCGGAAAATTCACTCTTCTGTACGCTTCCGTCCGCCGTCATACACTCGTGGCGTACCAGTTCCAGGAGTGCCGTTTTTTCATGCAGCTCCGTTACAACGCGGCATCTTTCTGTCATCTCTTCCAGACTGATTTTCTCCCCGTCAAATGCACCATCTGTATTCGGATATGCGCCGTCCCGTACAAGATACGGTGCACCGCCTGCAAGAAGCGCATACAGCATATAGTCCTCGTCTTTTGAAACATGGTCCATCATCCACGGCTCGATTACGCAGTCATGATACACAAGATTAAAGAGCGGCACCGGGATTCCTTTTTTCGGTGTCTCTGCCGGGCGCAGCATAAAGTCGTACGGCGCATAATGGCAGAATACCAGATACGGAACGGCCCAGTCGCTGACCTCCTCGGAGCTTGAGAGAATCCCCTGTGATAGCAGCCAGGAGAAGCAGTTTCCGCGGTACGTATAGCAGTCTCTTCTCGTCATCACATGCTCCGGATTTGCGCACTCGTCGCCCTCGTTGCACGTAAACACATCGAGGTATGCACCGTCAAGCCGGATTCCGTTTTTCTTCAGCTCGGCAAAATTCCGTTTCACATAGAACGGTGCCTGCGTTGCACAGAGATAGCTCTGCGGTCCGCCCGCCCAGTAACTGTGTCCCGGTATCGTTCTATCCGGAAGGCGGCAGGCATAATTTTCATCGTAGCTCGGCGCTGCATGGTAATAATCGCGGTACTGGTCGTGAATACCGAATTTGTAGCCGAAATCATGCATCGTATCGACAAGCGATTTCATGTCTTCCCATCCGCCGGCCGCTTGGCATGCCGGTGTGTAGTCCGGATGCTGGTTGTCATACCCCGGTTCTGCCCAGCCGTCCAGATGAAGATAGACTTTCTCTACGCCGAGATCATGAATTTCGCGGATCTGCTGTTCGCGCACGGAAAACGGCACTACGCGGTTATTTTTCTCCGGATTCTGCGGATCGAAAAAGCCGGACTCCGGCTGCACAACCGTCTTGATTCCCGTATGAACAAAACACGTTCCCACAAGATCGTGAATGGACGGATTCTGTACTGCCTTTTCTTTCAAAGTGCGCAGATGGCCCTGTTCCCGTACATACTGACGGTATATTTTGCAGAGGTCGTTATAATCGCAGTCATTTAAAAACGTATAACGGAATACGCGGCGGTAATTCATTGTTCCAAGGCTTGGCTCCAGCCATGCCCCCACGCTGGTATACGGGCCGCCTGCCGGGTGCTCTGCCTGATAACCGGCGTTCCACGGTGTTGTACAGATCGCTGTATAGCCGCATCTTCCTTCACCTGGCCAAACCACGCATATAGCCGCCGGAGGTCTCAAATCTGCCGTCAAACGAAAGCTTTCCAAGTTCCGTCTTCCAGGTATTCGGAATCAGAAGTCCCTGTCCCTCGGTAAGGAGTGTATACCAGTCATCGCGCCCGTTTGTAAACTCCATTGCCGTCGGCCACAGCACCTTTACCGGATGCAGTCCCTCATCGCAGAGCGGAATCCACTCCATCCAGAATGTTTCATCCACAGCTTCGATCCAGATAATCGTCTCGAAGGCATACTGTGTTCCCGCAAATCCCGCATAACGGCTCCGGATGCCGCATCCGACGCCGAAGGAATAGACCTCATGGGAAATCTCCTCTGCATCCAAGAAACGGTATGTTCCCTCTGCAAAAATCAGTTCCGGTGTCTTTTTCGGATCCGTATTCCAGACAACGCCGTCTTTTTCGATCCTAAGTCCCAGCGTCTCTTCATCGAGCATCACAGCAAGCGATCCGCTTTCTATTTTTTTCATCGTGTGATATTCCCCTTTTTCTTTATCATATGCGTTCCAAACACCAGAAAGGCGCAGAGAACCCGTCCGCCTTTCTCTGCACGGTTCCGGATTTTCTGCGCCTTTTTCCACCTAACTTACATAATCTCTTCTTTTTCTACGACTTACCGTCTCTCCAGATTCTCTCCAGATCGTAGAACAGGCGGTTCTCCTCATCGAAGATGTGGATGACAACATCGCCGTAATCCATCAGAATCCAGTTTGCAGTCTGATAGCCTTCGATCTGTTTTGGATGTACGCCGGCCTTTCCGAGTACCTCCTCCACGTTGTCTGCCATTGCCTGCACCTGGTTACGGTTGCTTCCGCTGGCGATCATGAAATAATCTGCCAGGGTAGAAACATGGGTAATGTCCAGAATGCGGACATCCATTGCTTTTTTATCTTCCAGTGCTTCCAGTGCAAGTTTTGCAGTCTGTTTTGCTTCGCTCATTTATACTTCCTCCTTTGCCGTCCGTTCCGGTGCAGTGCCTCATAGAACTGATATGCCTGCTCCGTCATCGGGTCCATCGTCTTCGGGTTTTCCGACAGATACGCCATACTGTCTTTTAAAATTTCATACATGCATTCGTCGATATCGGTGAATGCCAGCTTCCGAAGGCGGGTAAGATGAGGCGCCTTGTTTCGTGCCGGCTCGATATAATCTGCGATATAGATGATCTTCTCCAGCAATGTCATATCTTCTTTTCCTGTCGTATGCCAGGTTGATGGCGCTTAACGATCTCCGGATCTTCCACCTTATACTTGTCCTTCGCCAGAAATGCACCGAGCTTGGCATGGATCAAAAACGGATTGTTCCGCTCAAACTCAGTGATTTCAATCTTATTTTTCTCACACATGGTGATTTTTTTCTTATTCGGAATGCATTTTGCACAGTCGTGAAGCAGTCCCGCGACACGGGCTTTTTCGAGATCCTCGCCCCATACCATCGCCATGGATGCTGCGGTAAACATCACACCGAGCGTGTGATGATAGCGGTCTTCATCGACTTCCTTCTGGAGTTTTTTGTCCAGTTTCCATAAATCGTACTGTTCCATCCTGCTCTTCCTCTAATCCTGATAGATTTTCTGCTCCTGAATGTAGGAAATCACAGAATCCGGCAGATAGTATTTCACGGATTTTCCTTCCCGGATCCATTCCCGCAGTTCGTGGGAAGAAACATCCAGATTCGGTGTGTCGAGTTTCAGAAAGGTACCGTGAAGTTTTTTTGCATTTCGTTCCATACAGGCCAGAAGCTCTTTCTCTTTTGCCCGATCCCTGGTCGCCACAAGGATCTTTGCCGCGGCGCAGATCCGCTCTGGATTTTTCCACTCATCAAAATAGAACAGGGAATCCGCTCCAATGATAAAGTAAAACTCCGTGCACGGATGTTCCTTCCGCATCGCCTCAAGCTCCGATAACTGTAGGTATAGCCTCATCTTTCATCTCTTTGGTGCAGAGCACAAAATGCGGATTGGATGCGATGGCACGGCGCACCATCTCGACACGCTGTGCATCCTTTGCCCGTCCCGCCCGGTTCCGCTTATGTGGCGGATTTCCGGCCGGAAGGAACCAGACTTCATCAAGCCCGAACTGCTCGTACGCCGCCTCGCCAAGGATCAGATGACCGATATGAATGGGATCGAATGTGCCTCCCATAATGCCAATTTTTCTGTTTTTCTTTTCCATACGTTTTCCTCAAAAAGCGCCGGAACTGCAGCGGTATGCTCCGGTCCCGGCGGTTCTTTCCTGCGGATTATTTCGGAAGCTGAATTTTCTTTTTCTCTTTTTTGCCCTCTTTGTACAGCACGATCTTTTTGCCGATCACCTGTACGACCTGGGAATTGGTGCGTTCTGCCAGAACTTCTGCGATCTCTCTTGGATCATCGAGCAGTTCTGCAGTACATTGATTTTAATCAGTTCTCTCGCCTCAAGTGCCTCTGCTACAGCAGCGGTATGCTCCGGCGTGATGCTGCTTTTTCCTACCTGCAGGATCGGTTCCATGGTCATGGCAAGGCCTTTCAGGTATGCTCTCTGCTTGCTGGTCATACGTCTCCTCCTTCGTTATTTATTCGTTCTATTTATAATAATCAAATTCAAATCCATACATCTTGACGGTATCGCCTTCCTGGATGCCGGCCTGTTCGAGTTCGTCTAAGATACCGGTATCTTTTAAGAACCGCTGGAAGAAAGCAAAACCTTTCTCGGAATCCAGATTAGTGTAGCCGAGCATCTTCTCGATCTTCGGTCCCTCGATGATGAAACGGTGCTCGTCCTCCGGGTCCTGCTCGACGGTGTACGGCAGGTTCTCGGCAAGAAGCATATCCTCCGGGAAGAATTCCTGCTCGAAGACCATACGCTCTTTCGGAAGCTCATCGAGTTTTTTCTGTACGGCATATAAAAGCTCTTTTAAGCCTTTTCCGCTGACGGCAGAAATCGGATAAACCGGGATGCCTTTCGGCTCGAACTCTTTTTTCAGACGTTCCACCGGATCCTCTTCGCCCTCTTCTACATAGATCGCATCGGTCTTATTGGCCGCGATGATCTGCGGGCGTTTTGCGATCTCCGGGTTATAGGCTTCGAGCTCTTTGTTGATCTTGTTGATATCATCCACCGGATCTCTTCCCTCGGTCGATGCAACGTCTACTACATGGATCATCACGCGGGTTCTCTCGATGTGGCGCAGGAATTCATGGCCGAGGCCGACTCCTTCCGATGCACCCTCGATCAGTCCCGGGATATCTGCGATAACAAATCCGCTGCAGCCCTCAAGGTCTACGACACCGAGGTTCGGGGAAAGCGTGGTAAAGTGATAATTTGCAATTTTCGGTTCTGCATTTGTCACGCGGGAAAGCAGGTCGATTTTCCAACGTTCGGGAAGCCGACGAGTCCGACGTCCGCGATGACTTTCAGTTCCATTCTTACTTCCAGCTCCTGTGCCGGCTGGCCTGGCTGGGCGTATTTCGGAACCTGCATGGTAGCGGTTGCGTAATGCATATTTCCGTTTCCGCCTTTTCCGCCTTTTAATACAACCTGACGGCGGTTTTCACCAGACATATCTGCGATGACTTTTCCGCTCGCAGCGTCCATAATGACGGTTCCTTCCGGTACTTTCAGGACAATATCTGCGCCGTTTCCGCCATGGCATCTGCGTTTTCCTCCCGGCTCGCCGTCGGTAGCAGAAAACTTTCTTCTGTGGCGGTAATCAACCAGTGTATTCAGTCCTTCGTCAACTTCAAAAATAACGTCTCCGCCTTTGCCGCCATCGCCGCCGTCCGGCCCGCCGTTCGGTACAAAAAGCTCTCTGCGGAAACTGACATGTCCGTCTCCGCCCTTACCGGAGCGGATCAGAATTTTTGCTCTGTCTGCAAACATGGTATTCTCCTGTCTTGTTTTATCTAAATCCAAATCGGTCTGCTGGACCTTTAATTATTATTAACAAAAACGCTTCAAACCTCTTAAGATTTGAAGCCGCACCTTTGTCTTACTCTTCTGTTGCTACCGGATATACGGAAACCTGTTTTTTGTCACGTCCTTTTCTTTCGAAAGCTACGCGTCCGTCAACCATAGCGAATAAGGTATCGTCTTTTCCGATTCCTACGTTCACGCCTGGATGAATCTTGGTTCCACGCTGTCTGTAAAGAATGTTTCCAGCCTTTACAACCTGTCCGTCAGCTCTTTTTGCTCCTAATCTCTTGGACTCGGAATCTCTACCGTTCTTGGTAGAACCAACTCCTTTTTTATGAGCGAAAATCTGAAGGTTCATATTTAACATGGTATTACACCTCCTTGAATGCGATCTCTAAGTATTGTGCTCCATAATCGCGGCGGATACTTTCGAGGCCCAGCAAAAGTGATTTTACAAGAAGTGCGGTACTTTCAGAATACCCATTCGGGAATGAAAAATACACGTATCCATCTCCAGCTTCACTTATAATCAGATCCTCTGTCAATGTTTCCACGGAATTTACGGTGTTTACAATCAGTGCGGAGACAGCGGCACAGATAATATCCTGCCCTTCCTCTGCATAGCCTGCATGACCGTTTGACTCCACGGAGATGTACTCGCCGTCAGACTCTGTTACGGTTATACAAATCATAAGACTTAAGCGTTGATTTTTTCAATCTTCACTTCAGTGTACTGCTGTCTGTGACCGTTTTTCTTATGATAACCAGTTTTTCTCTTATACTTGTAAACGATAACTTTTTTGCCTTTACCGTTTCCAACTACAGATGCGGTTACGGATGCATTTTTAACGTCCTCGCCAACTTTCAGTCCGTCATTGCTTACTGCAAGTACTGATCAAAAGTTACGGTTTCTCCAGCTTCAACGCCAAGTTCTCTACTCGGATAACATCGCCTTCAGCTACCTTGTACTGTTTACCACCTGTTGCAATAATTGCGTACATATGGCACCTCCCTATCAATTACTCGCCAGATTCGGTGGTCTTTCGACTCTTTTACCTCTCTGTGCGGCATACTTCTACAATATATCATCACGTCTGCTGTTTGTCAATAGTATTTTTCAGGAAATTGCAGATTTTTTTCACATGCAATTGCCAGTGCGCCGGGTCCGATGTGGCAGGCAACGCTTAAGGACAGCGGATGCGCATCGACTTCAAAATCCGGGAAGGCTTCTTTTACTTCGACAATCCATCCATCGATTACTTCTTTGTCGTTTGCGGTATAGGCAATGTGAAGTCCCATGATGCCGGCTGCACGCTCTTTTGCGAAGCGTTTGTCCATATCTTTTTTCATAGCCTTGATCATGGCTTTCTTTGCCTGTTTCACACCGCGCGCTTTTTCAAACGCGTCAAGCTTCTCTCCCTGGATCGTCAGCACCGGTTTGATATTTAAAACGGTTCCGATCATGGCTGCTGCCGGCGTAACGCGGCCGCCTTTTTTCAGGTATTTTAACGTATCTACCATAATATAGATACTTGCATCCAGCGCATCCTCTTCCAGAATTGCTTTGATGTCTTTTGCTGCCACGCCGCGGTTTGCCATTTTCTTTGCATCCAGAACGGACTGCTGCTGCGTAACGGAGATTCTCTGGTTGTTGACAACCTGCACTTTTCCTTCGTAGTCCTCGGACAGCACGGTCGCTGTATCACAGGAGGTGGAAAGGCCGCTTGACATCGGAATGTAAACAATGTCATCGTACTCTTCGAGAATTTTGTTCCAGAAATCCATCAGATCTCCCGGAGACGGCTGAGATGTGGAAACAGCCGCATCCTCTGCCAGAATCTCGTAAAACTGTTCCTGTGTCAGGTCGATATCCTCAAACTGGATTTTTCCGCGCATGAAGAAAGGCATCGGAAGGACAAAAACGCCCAGCTCTTTCGCCTGACTCTGTGTAATACCGCTGTTGCTGTCGGTAGCAATAGCTGTTCTTGCCATAGTTCTTATTCCTGCTGTCTCTTGTTAGAGAAACAGCTTTTCCTTTCTGTAATATCGTGTAACGCTTGATTTGCTGTTATTCTATCATAAATCGTACCTGTTTTCTACCCGGCTTGGACATTTCTGCAAAATTGCCCAAACTGCTTTTGATTCTTTTTACATCATACCAATACCAAGGAAAAACAGTCCGCCAAGGATCAGCAGAATGGTCGGAATTACGATTTTTGCAATGGTCTTTTTTTCTTCTCTCCTTCGGGAAAAATCCTTCGCTTTTTGTCTGCTGGTACATCAGAAGACGGCTTCCCATATAAAGACCGATCGGCATCAGCGCCGCTTCGATCAGATACATGCCGATGTACGTTTCCGTTGCGTATCCGCTGCCTGCTGCTGCGTTCCCCTGCGAGAACATATAGAGGAAGCTTGCCGCAATGCTCGCCACAATCGTCGATGCGTTATGGACGAAATGAAACAGCGAGCTGTAAAACATGTTGTCGGTCTTCATCCGCACATACGAGAGAACGATTCCCATCATCATCATCGGAAGAAAACGGACGATGCTCATGTGGAAAGCGCCAAAATAAACGCCCATCAGAAGCAACATCACCCATTTCTTTTTGATTCCGCGCAGGCTGTACTGCAGAAGACCGCGGTGCAGTGCTTCTTCACAGATGGCCGGTGTCAGCGCAACGACAAGCAGCTCGCCGAAATAGGAAAGGCCCGCCATACTGCTGTCCATGGATTCCGAGAGGCTTGCGTATTCCTGCGGGAAAATCCATTCCATCAGAAGGAAAAGGGCAAGCACACCGCGTACGTCACATACCACATCAGAATGGTTCCGAGGATTCCGGCTCCATCCGGCTTTTTTAATGGGAACACTTCTTTTAACGGAATATGAAGTGCCCGTACGACGAGAATGGATCCGATCAGGAATACAATGATCTCGTCCAGCGCATTTCCATACATCCCGCCTGCAAGAACCAGCGGGATTCCGGCGAGATTAAAAAGAACCATCAGAAAGGCAAACACCAGCAGGCCCTGCCATGGTTTCAGTATCTTTTCTTTTTCCGCCGGATGCGGCCGTTTTGCCGGCATCTGGTTTCGAAAGGGTTCGTAAAGATATGGGGTATCATTTTCATTGAGGTGAATCGGTTTCTTTTGTGGTTCCATATTCATTCCTCCTTTGTAAGGTCACTGTCATTTCATCTGTTCTGCCAGCGGCCGGCGGATTTTCTTTCTCGTCAGTTCCACGAGATGAAGCGCCGTCATATCCACAACTTTGGTCGGAACGGGATCTTCCCGCACAAGACCCTGCAGGAAGCCGAGAAGGCGCTCCTCCTGCTCTTTTTCCGGCATGTTGATAAAGTCAACCAGGATCAGACCGGAAATCCCGCGCAGGCGGATCTGGCGGGCGATTTCGCGGGCTGCCTCCTGGTTTACGCTGTACAGAAACGTATTTTTCCGTCCGCCGAGCTGCTTTCCGCTGTTCACATCGATCGCGGTCAGCGCTTCGGTCGGTTCGATCACGAGGAATCCGCCGGAAGGCAGATCCACACGTTTGTCGAGTGCCTGTTTTACGTGATTTTCGAGATTTTCTTTCTTTGTCAGTGTGGTAAGCTGATCCTCATACCAGGTCAGGCGGCAGTCGTGAAAATCATGGCGCTCCAGATATTCTCTGCAGATCTCATACGTTTCTCTGTCATCTGTCACAAGTTCTGAAACTGACGGTGCATACCGTTTGACGAGCTCCGGCACGGCATCTGACGCCCGATACAGGCAGGAGTACAGGCTCCGCATCGTTCCATACTGGACAATCCGCGCGAGTTTTTCGGACAGCTCGAGATATTCCTGCCGGATCTCTTCTTCCGAAGCATCAGCGGATGCGGTGCGGAAGATCACGCCAAACGGAAGGCTTCCGCCGGAAAGCTCTGGAAACATCCGGATTCCCAGTTCTTTTAACCGTTTTTTCTGCTCCGGCAGAAGGCGTCCCGAGCATGAGATTTCCGGCTTTCCATAATAGAGCGCCAGGGCACTTCCCGAAAGAGAAAGTTCTGCTGTCGCCGACGGAAGCTTCGTTTTCTGCGCTTCCCGCTGGATCTGCACGACAATTTCATCTCCGACATGCAGTTCCGTTCCCGGTGCTTTTTTCAGAAGATACCCTTCTTTTACACGGGACAGATCAAGAAAACAGCTCTGCTGCTCCGCAAACGAGACAAATGCCCCGCGGATCCCGGCGCCAGTTTTTCCACCCGGCCGACATAGATATTGCCAAGCAGCGTTTCCTTCTCCCTGCAGAGGGCCGTCAGTTCGACCGGTCTTTCTCCTTCCATCAGCGTGTGTACCAGGTAATCTTTTCCCTCCCACGGCAGATGGGCAATGACAACTCGTTTACTCAACTTCTTCTCCTAATGCTTCCAGCGGAACCAGCTTTCGCTCTTCTTCCGTTCCGATGTCTGCATAAACTTCCTCGCGCAGAATCGTGTATGCAAACGGCGGCAGTTCAACCCCGCACCATTTGCAGAACGCTTCCATCACGAGCTCCGGTTTCAGGTTCGAAACACTTCCGGTGGAGAGCTGCATCCAGACACCACTTTTCTTTGCTTTCATATCGTAAATCCATGGGCGGATATCGGTCAGCTTTTCGCTTCGTTTTGTCTTTCGCATGATCTCAATCTGCGGAAGTGCGAAAAACTCCGGCACTTTCGTTTCCAGATCGATCTCCGGCATTTTTCCCTCACGGAACTGCACGAGATAATCGGCTCCTGCCACGAGAGACATTGCCTTGCTTGCTTTTCCATCCGGCACATGGCGGGCGGAAAGCACTTCCATTCCCTCAACCATCGTCGCATTCAGACGTTTTACAATCTCGTCGGTTTTCATATTTTCCGCGAGCACCATATCGAAATATTCACCGGTGCTGCTGATGCCGACACCGAGCGGAGAAGCAAACGACAGCAGCATGTGCGGGCTGAAGCCCTCGGAATAAGCGATCGGAAGTTCTGCACGGCGGATTGCTTTCTGGAAGTAACGCATCACATCCAGATGACCCACAAATTTCATCACACCTGTTTTGGCAAACTTAATTCTGATTTTCATAGCAGACACCTCCTCCGAATGATTTTACTCCGCAGCCGGAACACTGCATCTTACAGTTCGGGGTAACGGTTTCCTGCTGTGCCCGCTCCCATTCGCGGATCAGGAATTTTTTCGTCACGCCGATATCAAGGAAATCCCACGGAAGGATCTCATCGGTGCTGCGCTTACGGCAGGCATAGAACGAAACGTCAATGCCGGTCTCTGCAAACGCTTCTTCCCAGGCATCTTTCCGGAAATACTCGGACCAGGCATCGAAAATAGCACCTTTTCTGTACGCTTTTTCAATAACTTCGGCACATTTCCGGTCACCGCGTGCAAGGAATCCCTCCAGAAGGGAAATATCTGCCTCATGATAAATGTAACGGATGCTCTTCTGATTCAGCTGTGCGCGGACCTCTGCCTTTACAATCGCCGCTTTGTCAAGAAACTCCCTCTCCGTGTTCATCGGTGCCCACTGGAACGGAGTGAACGGCTTCGGAATAAAGAACGAGGAGCTTGCCGTAATCTGGCATTTTCCGTTTCTCTGGTCTTTCGGAATCTCATAGTAACGCTCTGCGATCTTTTCCGCCAGATGCGCAATTCCTTTGATATCATCCTCGGTCTCGGTCGGAAGGCCCAGCATGAAGTACAGTTTTACTTTATTCCAGCCGCCCTCAAACGCTTTTCCGGCTCCGTCGAGAATGACTTCCTCGGTCAGACCTTTATTAATAACATTCCGCATCCGCTGGCTTCCCGCCTCCGGTGCGAAGGTCAGGCTGCTCTTTTTGATATCCTGTACCTTGCTCATGACATCGAGGGAAAATGCGTCGATTCGAAGAGACGGAAGGGAAATATTGACACCTTTTTCCGGGCAGCTGTCGATCAGATAGTTGACAAGCTCCGGAAGATGGCTGTAATCACTCGAGCTCAAAGAACTCAACGAAATCTCATCGTGGCCGGTATTGCGCAGCATATGGGTCGCAAGTTCTTTTAACTTCTCCACATCGCGCTCTCTTGTCGGACGGTACACCATACCCGCCTGGCAAAAACGGCAGCCGCGGATACAGCCGCGCTGGATCTCCAGAACGACACGGTCCTGTGTTGCCTTGATAAACGGCACGACCGGTTTCTCCGGATACGTTGCCTCGGTCATATCCATGACGAGCTGTTTTTTGATCTTTTCCGGCGCTTCCGGGATGGACGGCGTAAAGGCTGCAACGGTTCCGTCCTCGTGGTACGTTACTTCATAAAACTGCGGTACGTAAATGCCCGGGATCTGGCATGCCTTTTTCAGAAAATCCAGACGGGTTCCGCCGTTCTTTTTATTTTCCAGATACGTGTCGAAAAGCTGGTCGTACACAACCTCACCCTCTCCGATGTAAAACAGGTCGAAGAACGGAGCGATCGGCTCCGGGTTGTACGTACACGGGCCGCCGCCGATGACGATCGGGTCCTCGTCGGTACGCTCCACCGCATGCAGCGGGATTCCGGCAAGGTCGAGCGCCTGCAGAACGTTTGTATAACACATCTCATACTGCAGGGTGATGAACAGGAAATCCTCGTTTTTCACCGGCTCCTGGGATTCCAGACCGAACAGCGGAATGTTCTGTTCACGCATCACGCGGTCCAGATCCGGCCATGGGGAATAAACTCGCTCGCACCACATGTCCTCGCGTTTGTTGAACATATCGTACAGGATCTGGATGCCAAGGTGGGACATACCGATCTCATACACATCCGGGAACAGGAATGCGCCGCGCAGGGCTACTTTCTCTTTGTCTTTTACGACACTGTTGAATTCATTTCCAATATATCGCGCAGGCTGCTCAATCTGGAGCAGCACTTCTTCTGGCAATGCTAATTTTCTCATGCAATTCTCTCACTTGTTCTTATTTTTATTTGTCCAGATACGCCGCAAGCAGTTCCAGCGTATTCTTCACGCCGTCCACATGGCTTCTTTCATATCCATGGGATGCGTACACACCGGCGCCGATCAGGCATGGCGTGCGTCTGCGCCGCCGCGGAGCGTTGCCTCCACGTCAGAGCCGTAGTGCGGGTAAACATCCGCCGCATAGTCGATTCCGTTTGCTTTTGCTGCCGCAATCAGCTCGCCGGTAAAATCGTAGCTGTAAGGGCCGCCGCTGTCTTTGACGCAGATGGATACCTGATGCTCTTTACACTCAAGTCCGTCGCCGACACAGCCATATCAACAGAAAGAATATCTGTCACGCCCTCCGGAACGGAAGCAGATCCGCCGTGGCCGACCTCTTCGTATACGGTAATGTGCTGGTAAACCGGGCGGGACGGTGTGACATTTTCTTCTTTTAAATACTTCGCATAGCCGAGCAGAATTGCAACGCTCAGTTTATCATCGAGGAAACGGCTCTTGATGTAGCCCTTCTCCGTGATGCGGGTTCTCTCTCAAAGCAGACGATATCACCAGTCTCGATGCCGAGCGCTTTGTCTCCTCTTTGGAGAAGACCATCTCATCCAGAACGACCTCCATATTGTCGTAGGTGCGGTCCTGCTGGTCGTAGGAACCGTTGACATGGATCGACGGGTTGTTCATCTGGAAGCAGCCTCGTACCGTTTTCCGTCTCTTGTGATGACAACGCAGTTTCCGTCTCCGCATTGTTCGGATTCATACCGCCGAGCGCGGTGAGACGAAGACGGCCGTTTCCTTTCACTTCCGCTACCATGCCGCCGAGCGTATCGGTATGTGTCTCCACAAGGACACCGCCGTTTCCTTCACAGCCTTTGGCAAGCTGCACCAGAAGGCCGCCCTTTGTGGTGATCACCGGCGCATAGCCCATCGCTTCGTACTCTGCTTTCAGCCATGCAATGGCATCTTTCGTGTAGCCGGTCGGGCTGTCGATGGAGAGCAGTTTTTTCAGTTTCTCTGTTATAAAATCAACATAAACCTTTGTATTTTTCATGTTTCTTCCTCCATTTTTGTTTCTGTTTTTTCTTCTTTTTTCGAAACATTTTGAAACAGAAACTGCAGATTTTTTTCTTTCCGAAAAAAGATCCTGCCCTTCATCATACCACAGAAATAAATTGGATACAACCATCGGAAAACGGAAAAATGGAAATAAGGAAAATGTAACTGGACAAACTACCCTATGCCATGCTATGTTTGAAGAGGGGGATACATTATTAGCTGTTATTCAAAAAAAGTTTCTTCTATAATAAAATAAAGGTCGCCTCAAATTCAAATAAAGGAGCAAAAAAATGGACACAAAAGAACAGGCATCGCAGCCTGCATTACAAACGTTAAAAGAATATGCTGTCATTACCGCAGCTGTTCTGATCATGGACATTGGAATTTATGTTTTTAAATTCCCCAATAATTTTTCTTTCGGCGGTGTATCCGGTATGGCCGTTGTCATCTGCCGGTTTCTTCCGTTCACTGCCTCACAGATCAACCTTTTTATCAACCTGCTGCTTCTGCTGGTTGGTTTTGCTGTGCTGGGGCGGAACTTCGGCGTCAAGACAGCCTACGTGACCGTGCTTTCCTCGGTTCTTCTGAACATTTTTGAAAAGCTGTTTCCGATGGCACATCCGCTTACCGATGAGATCATGCTGGAGCTCTGCTTTGCCATTATTCTTCCTGCACTGGCGGCAGCACTGCTGTTTTTTGAGAATGCCTCCGGCGGCGGCACGGACATCATCGCCATGATTATTAAAAAATATTCTACAATGAATATTTCCACTGCCCTGCTGGTGACCGACCTCATCGTTGTCATCCTGCTTTCCTGATTTTCGATACTTAACCGGACTTTGTTCGGTTCTCGGTCTGATGGCGAAAACACTGCTGATTGACAAAACGATTGAGCGGATGAAGCTGAATAAATTTTTTACGATTATCTCCAACAATCCGCAGCCGATCTGCGATTTCATCACAAAGGATCTCAATCACAGCGCAACCCTTTACGACGCCGTCGGCGCTTACTCCGACCAGCAGCGGACAGTCATTCTCACGGTTGTGGATGTCAAGCAGGCCGTCTATCTTCAGAGGTTTATTCATGATACCGAGCCGACCGCGTTTATTGCGATCACAAAGAGCAGCGAAATTATCGGAAAAGGCTTCATGAGTTATGTCTGATCGATTCAAACCATATTTTTCACGCAAAAATCCGAAGGTTTTTGACGCCTCGGATTTCTTTGTATGTGCTTATTCTGTTTATTTCTCTTCTGCTTCTTCGGTATCTTCTGCCGGTGCTTCTACGTTGTGGGAAGCCATCAGACTTACGACAATGGATTCCGGATTGGTCTTTATGGTGATATCCGGGTCAGCGGCCAGGGACAGATCTTTGACGCGGATGACATCACCGATCTTCATCTCTCCGACATCGACCATTACCTGATCGACCAGGGATGCCGGGTATGCCATGTAGGCAACCTCGTTCAGATCCTCCTGCAGAACGCCTTCTGCGATCTTTTCATGGTTTACAAGGACAATCTCTGCAACGGAATGAACTTTCTCGTTGCTGACCAGTGCCTGGAACTCGATCGAATCGATCTGTCCGGCTACCGGGTTATAATCAACATTTTTGATCAGGACATCGTATACGGTTCCGTCAACATCCAGCATAATCTGGCTGCCTTTGTGGTCTGTCTTCAGCAGTTTCTCGACATCTCTTTTTACCATCTTAACTGGAATGGATTCTTTCATCTCTCTGCCGAATACATTGCCGACAACGTATCCTTCTCTTCTAAGTCTTTTTGCTTTTACATCCAAACTTCTCTTTTCAGCTTTTAAAGTATTCATTTACCTTTTCCTCCAAAAATCTGATTCTTAGCAGGCTTCTTATCTTGTGAAGGGTGTTAAGTTTGCTTTGCCTTGTGGCTATGAATAAGTTTCTTGGAACAGGATGTTTGGGAACATGCAAGGAAGAATTGGTTTCTTGTTGATTCCTTTTCTTTGTTCTAGGTGTAATATAATACCACAAACACGATTTGTCAACCCGGATTTTCCGATTTCACAGTTTCTTCACATTTTCAGCACGCTTCCTTATATTCCATCAGTTTCTGGCGTGCTGTGCGGTTCAGACTGCGCGGTACAGCAATCTCAATCGTCGCATAATGATCACCGTGCACGTTCGCATCCTTCATCGATACCATGCCCTTGCCGCGCAGACGGAGCTTACTGCCGGACTGTGTTCCTTCCTTGAGTTTGCAGACCACATCTCCGTACAGTGTCGAGACACGCGCTTCGCCGCCAAAGACTGCCGTTGTGTATGGAATCTGAATCGTCGTGTAGACGTCCATTCCGCGCCGTTCAAAACCTTTCTTTTCTTCTACATTGACCTTCAAAAGCAGATCGCCGCGGCGGCCGTTTGATCCTGTATGGCCTTTGCCGCGCAGACGGATGCTCTTTCCGCTCTCGATACCGGCCGGGATTTTAACCAGCAGCGTATTGGTCGTTCCATCCGGGTTCCGCAGGGTAATCTGTTTTTCACAGCCCGATGCCGCTTCCTCCAGGCGGATCGAAACCTCAGCGTGCAGATCGAGATCCTCTGCCGTACCGCGGCCGGAAAATGCATCTTCAAACGGATGTCTGCTACTTCCCGAACGCGTATACCGCTCGCTTCCGAATCCACGGCTTTTGCATGAAACATCTGATCAAAGAAATCGCCGAACATATCGTCCGCGTTTCCTTCAAAGTGAAATTCGTGATAGCCGCCGTTGTTTCCGCTTCCGCCGAACGGGTTTCCATACGCACTGCCGTACGGATTTCCACCGCCCTGCTGGCTGTACGCGCCGGCTCCCTGGTCGAACGCCGCGAATCCGAACTGATCGTACATTTTCTTCTTTTCCGGATCGCTTAAGACAGAATACGCTTCTGTCACTTCCTTAAATTTCTTTTCCGCATCCGGGTTTCCCGCATTCGTATCGGGATGATATTTTTTCGCCAGTTTCCGGTATGCACGCTTGATTTCTTTCTCGTCTGCATTCCGGCTGACGCCTAATACTTCATAATAATCTCTTTTTGTTTCCATCATCAGGCACCTCCAGTCAAGCCTTTTCCTGATTTCCCAGGTGAACAATTCCTGGCTCTTTTTGTCTGTTCTATTTGTACTATAACACGTATTTTTCACACTGTCAATTCTTTTCACGGAAGATTCAAAATTCCTATACGAATTGAAAAACCTGCCGTGCACTGTTACAATAAGAGATATACGATTCTCACGATTTTTTTATGGAGGTACTTGATTGATGCATTCCATTTTCTGGTTCCGCACCCGGCAGTGGGTGTTGAGCCGCGTTCTTCATCTGACAGAGCATAAGAAACAGACACTCCTTGCAGCACCGGATGCCGTTCTGCTGCTCCCCGCGTTATTCCGGAAACGCCGGATCTCCCGGATTCTCCTGGTGACTACCCCCGGCTTTGTCCGCCGCGGAACACTGACGTCTCTGCTGGATGGCTGTAAAAAAGAAAACATTTCCGTCACCATTTTCTCCGAAATCGCCCCGGATCCGCAGATTGAGAGCGTGGAACAGGGTTTCCGTCTTTATCAGCAGATTCAGGCGCAGGCTATCCTCGCCATCGGCGGCGGATCCGTTCTCGATGCAGCAAAGCTGATCGGTGCCCGCGTCTGCTGTCCGAAAAAGACGGTTCCTGCGATGCGGGGCCTCCTGAAAGTCCGTCGGAAACTTCCGCCGCTGTTTGCCGTGCCGACGACAGCCGGAACCGGTTCGGAGGCAACGGCGGCAGCTGTCATCACAGACTGTATCGACGGGAAAACATACAAATACGCCGTCAATGACCTCTGTCTGATCCCGGATACGGCAGTTCTCGATCCGCGTCTTACGATCAGCCTCCCGTCCTCTATGACCGCAGATACCGGTATGGATGCCCTGACCCATGCCATGGAAGCTTTTCTGAACCTCTTCGCCTCCCGCAGCGTGCAGAATGCATCCATCGAGCAGTCTGCGAAAATTTCCATGCCCTGCCCGAAGCCTGGCGTGACGGCTCCCGTCTTGCCGCACGGCAGGAAATGCTTTATGCATCGTATCTGGCCGGTTTCGCTTTTACCAACAACTTTGTCGGCTACGTCCATGCCATTGCCCACGCCGTCGGTGCACTGTACCACATTCCGCACGGAAGAGCCAACGCGGTTCTGCTGCCTGCTGTTCTGCGCGAATACGGTTCCTGCATTGCGCCTAAACTTGCCGTTCTCGCCGATGCGCTTTCTCTCGGCGGAGATACCGTTTCTGAAAAGGCTGAGCGGATGATTGCAGCTATCGAGGCTATGCGCGATTCGTTTGACATTCCATCCACTCTGCCACACCTTTCGCCGAATGATTACACAGAAATAGCACGCCGTGCTTTAAAAGAAGCAAATCCCACCTACCCTGTTCCGCAGATCTGGGATTCTGAAAAAATCTTTTCTGTGCTCCGCCGTGTACAATCCTAAAGCCGCTGTTTTCTCGAATTTAAATTTGACAGAACGCAAAAAACATGGTAATTTATTAGAGATATCGCATAGAGGAGTGAATAAAATGAATAAAAGAACCATGAAAAAAATGGCCAAAGCGAAACAGCAGGCTGCAGAAGCTGCAAAAACAGCGGAAACCGTTGTAAAGACAGCGGCACCGGCAAAAGAAGTAAAACCAACGACTGAAAAAACCTTACATACAGAAGCAGCAGAAGGAAAAGCAGAAGCTGCAAAAGAGCCGAAAAAAGCAACCAAAAAAGAAACCATTAAAAAAACAGTAAAAAAGGAGACCACGGAAACCATGGCAGAAGCAACCAAAACCCCACGTAAAATGACAAAAGTATCTGATACCGTTCTGGAGATCTTCGAGACAAAAGTATCTATGAAAGACCTCGAAGCAGTCATCAAAAAAGAAGTAAAAGCAAACGGATTAAAAGGCGAGATCAAAATCTACCTGAACGCAGAGCAGAGAGCCGCTTACTACACCGTAGACGGACAGGGATCTGACGATTTCAAAGTAGATCTGACCACTCTTGCTGAATAATTTTTCTGTCAGCTGATCTATCAGAACAGACCAAAAGCGGCATGTCCGAAACAAAGTCTTCCGGATTTTGTTTCGGGCATGTTTTTTGCTGTCTGTTCCCAAACCAAAAAAACGACAAGGTATTTTTCTATGAAAACTGTAAACCATCTCGAACCGACCCGATCGGAAAACTGGTTCCCCGTATTGCTTTTCCGAGCATGCTGGCACAGTTCGTGAGTGTTCTGTACAGCATTGTAGACCGTATGTACATCGGCCACATTGCCTCTGTCGGTGATCTGGCGCTCGCGGGTGTCGGCGTCTGCGGTCCCATTCTCACCATGATCGGCGCGTTCTCCTCCCTCATCGGGGTCGGCGGCGCACCGCTGCTCGGCATCCGGCTCGGAGAGAAAAATGAAAAAGAGGCATCCCGCATCCTGGCTAATGCGTTTCTGATGCTTGTTTCCCTATCCCTCGTTCTGACAGCCGCGGCGCTTTTTTTAACCCGCCCGATGCTGATGGCATTCGGAGCCAGCACCGTTACGTATCCTTACGCCAGAGCCTATTTTATGATCTACGTTTCCGGCTCTGTGTTTGCGCTTTTATCGACCGGCCTGAACCAGTTTGTGATCTGCCAGGGCTTTGCCAGTGAGGGAATGAAATCTGTTCTGCTAGGCGCCGTCCTGAATCTGCTGCTGGACCCTGTGTTTATCTTCGTTCTGCATCTCGGCGTGCGCGGCGCAGCAATTGCAACCGTGCTCTCCCAGATCGCAAGCTGTCTGTATGTGCTGCATATTCTGTTCGGAAAGACGATTCCGATCCGCATCACCTTCGGCGGGTATTCATTTGCGATCATGAAACGCATTCTGACAGTCGGTTTTACTCCGTTTCTAATCATTGCCATCGACAATGTGATGATCATTGCGATGAACGCCGTCCTGCAGCAATATGCACCCGCCGGACAGGGAGACAGCTTCATCACCTGTGCAACGATCGTTCAGAGCTTTATGCTGATTATTACGATACCGCTCGGCGGAATCAGCGGCGGAACGCAGTCAATCCTCGCATACAATTATGGAGCTGGAAATTCCAGGCGTATTCTTGAGGCACAGAAAACCATCATCGCACTCTGTGCCGGATTTACGACCTTGATGTTCCTCGTCTCCAATGCCGCCGGAACACTGTTTGCGCAGCTTTTACTTCCGATCCGCAGATCGTCTCGATGGTGGTCCGCGCGATCCATATTTCGACACTCTCAGTCATTCCGCTCGGCATTCAGTACGAGATTGTAGACGGCTTTACTGCAATGGGCTGCGTGCGCTATTCGTTTGCACTCTCCTTCTTCCGGAAATTCGTCTACTTTACCGCTCTGTTTCTTCTGCCGCGGTTCTTTGCACTGGAAAACATCTTCTACGTGGAACCTATTTCCGACCTGATCGGGCCGGTTGTCTCAATGATTGTTTACTGGACTTCGATTCAGAAGATTCTGAAACAGCGGGAAGAGGCGGTACGGCTGATGCACACAAAAAAAGCATAAAAAATCTCATATCAAAAAAGCTGTTCTTTTCCGCGGAGTTTTCAAACTCTCACCAGAAAAGAACAGCTTTTTCTGCTTCTGTTAAAATGTCTTCGGCATCGGAACGGTTTCCTGTACTTTCAGACCGTATTTTGCTGCCAGCTGCAGTGCCTTCTGTTCCGTCTCCGGATTCCAGACGGCTTTCGACGTATGGGCATCACAGCCGAAAACGGCGGTGTTTCCTTCTTCGCCGGCGATCTTCCAGAACTTCTCGTTCGGATACCATCTTTCTTCCATCAGACCAAGGAAATTGATCTCCAGCGGAATGTTTCTCTTTTTCACCTCACGGCAGAGTCTCCGGTATTCCCGGTCGAACACTGCTTCGTCGCCGTTGAATAAAAAGAGATCCGGGTGTGCCAGATACAGGTATTTTCCGGTATCGATGCCTGCCAGGCACTGGTCCACATACTGTTTCAGGTAGTTTCCGTCTGTTGTTCCATGGCCGCTGTAGAGAATCTTTTCGATCTCATTTCCCAGGCTGTGCTGGCCAAGCACAAAGTACTCAAACGGATAGTCCGACAAAAAATCAATCAGCTGATCCCAGAATCTCGGGAAATACTCTGTTTCGAGTCCGAGATGGATTTCAATATCCTTGTCATACTCTTTTTTCAATGCCAGCACGGTATCTACATAGCCTTCCACCTGATCGAGCCGCATCCGCATGCCGGAATCGTAGCCGTCCGGGAACGGATAAGGCGAATGGTCGGAAAAACCGAGAATTTTAAGGCCGCCCTCAATCGCGCGCTCCACATACTCCCGCTCCGTTCCGTCCGCATGGCGGCACCGCCATGTATGGGTATGGTAATTTGCAATCATGATCTGTAACCTTCTTTATTTTGTATCTTATTCTGCTGCTTCTTTGGAGATATCCGTTCCAAAATATTTTTCCGAAAGCTCTGTCAGTGTTCCGTCTTCTGCGAGCTCGCCAAGTGCTTTGTTGACTGCCTCAAGCAGCGTCTTGGTCTCATCGCCTTTTTTCATCGGAATACCGACTTTTGTGGATTCCGGATCGAGACATGCAATTTTGATCTCTGCATCCGGGTGTGCTTTCATATAATCGTAATACGTTACCTCTGCGTTCAGAGTTGCATCGATACGGCCGCTTAAGAGAAGCTCGAAGTCTGCTCCAGATCGTCAACACCGGTAACGGCTGCGCCATATTTCTCGGCAACTTCTGCATACGTACTGGAAATGGTGTTCGCGGTGCTCTTTCCGTCGAGATCCTCCATGGACTGGATTTCATCGTTAGCAGAGTTTACGATAACAGCGGTGCGGTTGTATGCGTATGGATCGGAAAAGCTGTATTTCTCAGCGCGCTCCTCTGTGATATCTACGCCGTTTACCATGATATCGTACCGGCCGAATCGATTCCTGCAAGAAGGCCGTCCCACTCACCCTCTACAAAGGTTGCTTTCACGCCGAGTTTCTCTGCGATCTGCTGTGCCACTTCTACGTCATAGCCGACCAGGTTGTCGTCCTCATCGTGATACGTCCACGGTGCCCAGGTTCCTTCCATTGCCACAACGATCTCACCCTTGCTCTGGATCTGCTCTAAAAGATCCCCAGACGCACTTGCAGAAGATGCTGATGAAGAGGAAGAAGCACTGCTGTTATCTGCCGTGCTGTTTCCGCATCCGGTCAGTAAAAAGGATGATGTCAGGATACCTGCCAGAAATACTGCTGCCATTTTCTTTTTCATAATATTCGCCACTCCTTTTTTGTTTTGTTCTGGAAGAAGCTGCCTTTGCTTCTTCTGTTTTCTTTATTGCAAACTGTCCGGATTCCGTGCTCCGGGCAGGATTTGCCGCTTTGCGGGATACCTTACTCGTAATGCTGTTCAATATTCTGCAAAAATGTTCTCGTCCGCTCTTCCCGCGGATTTGCGAAAAATTCCTTCGACGGACCTTCCTCAACGACAACGCCGTTTTCCATAAAGACAACTTTGTTCGAAACGTTTCTTGCAAAGCCCATCTCATGCGTGACAACGAGCATTGTCATTCCCTCTTTGGCAAGCTGGCGCATAACACCAAGCACCTCGCCGGTCAGCTCCGGGTCGAGTGCTGAGGTCGGCTCATCAAAATAGATAATTTCCGGATCGGTTGCCAGTGCACGGGCGATTGCCACCCTCTGCTGCTGTCCGCCGGAAAGCTGATGCGGATAGTAGTCCGCACGGTCCAGCATGCCTACTTTTTCAAGCGCTGCACGCGCTTTTTCCTCCGCCCTGGTTTTTGGCATTTTTCTGCCGATGATCAGGCCCTCGGTTACGTTATGAAGGGCTGTTTTGTTCAGGAACAGGTTATAGTTCTGAAATACAAATGCGGTTTTCTGACGGATCGCCGCGATATCTTTTTTGCTGATGTTGTGGAACGGATATTCTTTCCCGTCAAAGATCAGGCTGCCGCCGTCCGCATGCTCCAGAAAGTTGACACAGCGCAGCATCGTCGTTTTTTCCCGAACCACTCGGACCGAGGATTGCAACAACATCGCCCTGTTTTACTTTTAAATCTACACCTTTTAATACTTCCAGGCTGCCGAACGCTTTCTTTAATCCTTTAATTTCCAGCATGGCTTATTCCCCTTTTTTCTGATATGTACTCAGTTTCTTCTCTCCGATTCCCTGCAGCTTCGTGAGCACAGTGGAGAACAGCAGTAGATCAGTCCTACTTCAATATACAGTGCCAGCGGCTCATGGGTGCGCGCTACAATCCGCTGCGTTACCATAAACATCTCCGTTACGGTGATATTTGCGGCAAGGGAAGTATCCTTTACCATGGCGATCAGAGAGTTGGAAAGCGGCGGGAAAGCGGTGCGCATCGCCTGCGGAAGGATAATTCTCCGCATGATCTGCAGATACGACATGCCGACACAGTAGCCGGCTTCGAGCTGGCCTGCCGGAACGCTTCCAGGGCCGCACGCATCGTCTCGGCACTGTAGGCGCCTCATTCAGGGAAAAGACGAGAACTGCCGCCGGAAACGGATCGATCAGAATACCGGCGCGCGGAAGTCCGTAAAACACAACGAAAAGCTGGACCAGAAGCGGGGTTCCGCGGAAAATCCAGATATAGAAACGTGCAATCTGACGAAGGCCTTTGATGTTTGCAAACTGTACCATAGCCATTGCCGTCGCAATTACAAGTGCAATGGAAAACGAGATTACAGTAAGCGGAATCGTCACCTTAAGGCCCGGCAGAAAGATTTTCCAGAAAGAATCCAGAAGAATATTCCATAATCTTTCGCTCATTTCGATATATCCCCCTTATTTTTACATTTTCCTAGATAGGATAACACTTCAAGTCCGCTTCAAGTCAAGTGTTTTTTCATATACCCCTCCCCCGCATGCAAGAATCCCCGGGAAACACGTTTTTCAACGGCCCCGGGGACACTTATTTATGGTTGGTTTTAAGAGGAAGGATCTTGTCTTTTTTTATGGTATTATGTTATTTACTGCTTAGTCCTGTGTCACATTAAATGCTCTTGCACCAGGGTATACAGCGGCCGTTCCAAGTTCTTCTTCGATTCGGAGAAGCTGGTTGTATTTTGCAACACGCTCGGTACGGCTCGGTGCACCGGTCTTGATCTGGCAGGTGTTCAGGCAACAGCCAGGTCTGCGATGGTGGTATCCTCGGTCTCACCGGAACGGTGGGAGGAAATTGCGGTGTAGCCTGCTTTGTGAGCCATTTTGATTGCCTCAAGGGTCTCAGATACAGAACCGATCTGGTTCAGTTTGATCAGGATGGAATTTCCGCAGCCAAGGGAGATACCTTTTGCCAGACGCTCAGTATTGGTTACAAACAGGTCGTCACCGACAAGCTGTACTTTTCCGCCAAGCTCTGCGGTCAGCTCTTTCCAGACTTCCCAGTCTTCTTCATCCAGAGCATCCTCGATGGAGATGATCGGGTATTTCTCTACCAGTGCTTTCCAGTGAGCGATCAGCTCTTTGGAAGTAAATACAGTGCCGGCTTTCGGCAGTTTGTATTCACCCTTGGTACCTGTCTTCCACTCGGAGGAAGCAGCATCCATCGCGATCTTGAAGTCTCTGCCTGGCTCATAGCCTGCTTTTTTCACTGCCTCAAGAATGGTCTCGATGGCTTCTTCATCGGATTTCAGAGCCGGTGCAAAACCGCCTTCATCTCCAACCGATGTTGCCAGTCCGCGCTCTTTTAAGATGGCAGCCAGTGCATGGAAGACCTCAGCGCACCATCTTAAGCACTCTTTGAAAGAAGATGCTCCAACCGGCATGATCATGAACTCCTGTACATCCAGACCGGAAGAAAGTGCGTGGCATCCGCCGTTGATGATGTTCATCATCGGAACCGGCAGACGATTTCCGGAAACGCCGCCGAAGAAACGGTACAGCGGAATCTCAAGTGCGTTTGCAGCTGCTCTTGCGCAGGCAATGGATACACCAGAATGGCATTTGCACCCAGGCGGGATTTATCTTTTGTTCCGTCTGCATCGATCATGCTTTGTCTACAGCGTAGGTATCGGATGCATCCATACCTTTTAAGGTATCGTTGATGACGGTGTTGATGTTTTCTACTGCTTTCTGCACACCTTTTCCAAGGTATCTTGCTTTATCTCCATCTCGTAATTCCAGTGCCTCAAACTCACCGGTAGATGCGCGCTTGGTGCCATGCCGCGTCCTACAACGCCTCCTGCAAGAACAACCTCAGCTTCTACGGTTGGGTTTCCTCTGGAATCCAGAATTTCTCTTCCTTTTACTTCCTCAATTTTCAGGCTCTTCACTTTTCGTGTGCTCCTTTCTCGTTTGTTTCTGGAGTTTCCCGCCTGCGAAGTGTCCAGGATCCGCAGACGGGAGATAACAATGATTGATTCACTTTGGTTAGCCATTACTAACTATAATTCATTATAACTAATTTTTTAAAAAATTGCAAGTGGGTAAAAGTGATACTTTTTTCTCAGAAATGCAAAAAAGTTTTTCTGTTCTTATTTTTCCTGTTTAAATGCCTCTTCCAGCGTATGCCATCCAAGCACTGCACATTTCACTCTTGCCGGCATGTGGGAGATATCTTTCAGTGCACCAGCCTCCTCGAGTTCGTCAATCTCCTCGTCGGATGCTTCTCCTTTGATCATGCGCAGAAACAGATTTCCCAGGCGCAGTGCCTCGTCCTTCGTCTTTCCGATGATCATGCCGAGCATAATGTCCGCCGATGCCTGCGAAATCGCACAGCCGTCGCCCACGAACGCACCGTCCGTGATCACATCTCCGTCGACTTTTAATTTCAGCCAGATATCATCGCCGCAGCTTGGGTTGACGCCCTCGAGTACGATGTCCGCATCCGGCAGATCATGCTTGAATTCCGGACGCAGATTGTGCTCCGTCAAAATTTCGTTATAAAATCCTCTACTCTCCATAGCCCATTCTCCTTCTGATTGTGGATACACTTTCGATCAGTGCATCAATCTCTTCCGGTGTATTATAAAACATCATGCTGGCTCTTGTCGAACTTCGGACGCCAAGATATTCCAGAAGCGGCTGTGCACAGTGGTGGCCTGCCCGCACATCGATGCCGTCAGAAGAAAGAATTTCGCTCACATCGTGCGGATGCACGCCGTCAATCGTAAACGAAACGATGCCCGTATGGTTGGCCGGATCTTTGGAACCGAGGATATGAACGTACGGCAGCGCGCCGAGTCCTTCCATAGCACGTTGCGTCAGTTCCAGCTCTTTTTTCTGGATATAATCAAATCCTTTTTCCTGCAGATACCGGATCGCTGCGGCCAGCCCCACCGCACCGGCTGCATTTACCGTTCCCGCCTCAAATTTCTGCGGAACCGGTGCAAAAACGGCTCCGTCGCGGTGAACGGAATCGATCATCTCGCCTCCGGTTAAAAACGGCGGCATTTTTTCCAGCAGTTCCCGTTTTCCATACAGACAGCCGATTCCCATCGGGCCCATCAGCTTATGGCCGGAAAAGGCGAGAAAATCTGCATCCAGCGCCTGTACGTCGACCGGCATATGCGGAACGCTCTGGGCGCCGTCCACAACGACAACGGCTCCTACGCGGTGCGCCATCTCCGTGATTTTCTGGAGCGGATTCACGCAGCCGAGCACATTCGATACCTGCGCAACAGTCACAAGACGTGTTCTCTCATTAATGCCCTTTTGGAGCTCCTCATCGGTCAGCTCGCCCTCACTGGTACATTCCAGATAATGGAGCTTCGCCCCAGTCATACGCGACACCATCTGCCACGGAAGCAGATTGCTGTGATGCTCCATGATTGTTACAGCGATCTCGTCGCCTTCCTTTAAAAAGTTCAGGCCATAGCTGTATGCCACAAGGTTCAGGCTTTCCGTTGTATTCCGGGTAAAAATAATCTCCTCCGGCTCTTCTGCATGAATAAACTCCTGTACGGTCTTCCTTGCCTCCTGATAGCTCTCCGTCGCCTCCAGGCTTAAAGGATAGAAGCCTCGCAGAGGATTTGCATTTTTCTGTTCGTAAAATTCCTGTACTGCAGCAAGAACGCATGACGGGCGCTGTGCCGTCGCCGCGTTGTCAGATAGATCGTGTCCATTTGCTGCAGAAGCGGGAAATTTTTTCTGATGTTATCTGTTGTCACGGTCAAGCACCTCCGCAAGCTGTGTTTTTACTTTCTGTTCGATGTCCGCATCGCCGATCTTCTGGATTTTTGCTTCCAGTTTCGCCCGCGCTATCGTATTTTCTGCCTGTGTACGGTCCATGCCGCGCGCACCGAAGTAAAACAGTGTCTCTTCATCGAGTTCTCCGATTGCCGCGCCGTGGCTTCCCTGTACGTTTTCCTCTGCACAGAGGATCACAGGAATCGTCTTGTTGACTACATCATCGCCGAGCAGCAATACCTGTTCTGTCTCTGCTCCGACGGAATCTGCCGAACCGCGCACAAAGTCGATTGTGCCGCGGAAGATCTTTTCCGCCGCATCCATCAGCGTTCCGTCTACCTGGATCGTGCTCTTGGTTACTTTTCCGAAGTGGCGCACATTCAGATTGACATCAAATTTCTGCTGATTCTGCAGAAGATAGCCGATTTCTGCCTGCAGTGATGCGTGATCCTTCTGCAGTTCGGTCCAGATACCGTCATAGACATCGCCTTTTCCGACAACGACCTGTAAAAGATCCAGTGCACCATTTTCCTCGCAGATGCATCCGACATCATTTAAAAGCTCCTGTCCCTCACCGCGCATCATCACCTGCACGAGCCGGATGCGGCTGTTTTTTTTCGCGTAAAGTTCTGTCCGCACCGCGAGCTGTCCCGCTGCCTGTGCCGGTTCAAATACCTCGAAAACGGTAAGGGAAGCTCCCTCTTCTGCCGCCGCGCGGATCTTTCCGGATGAAACCGTCTCTTTTCCCTGTCCGATGGAAAGCGTGACCTGTTTCGTCTGCCCCTCCTTTGCAGAGACACTCCAGTTTTTCGTCTGCTCCGGTGCAAAAAGGACATCCGTCTCTTTTCCTGCCCCGGTATTCATAGCTTCCGGAAAACCCGTTATCTCATCATCCGCAGACGGCTCTTCCGCGCAGATTTCACACGGCGCACCCGCCGCCCATTTTACTTTTGTATCATTTAATCCCAGCCAGTACCATGTTTTCGATGGAAGCTGGTTGATTTTCATGCTGTTCTGTTCTTCCATGTGTCTGGCCTCCTTATCCAATGCTACCCTTCATCTCGAGGCGGATCAGATTGTTCATCTCCACCGCGTACTCCAGCGGCAGTTCTTTTGAAACATCATCCGCGAATCCGCTGACGATGCACGCTCTCGCATCCTCTTCCGTCATGCCGCGCGACATCAGATAAAAGACGGCTTCATCGCTGATGCTTCCGATCTGTGCTTCATGGCCGATGTTCGCATCTTTTGTACGGATATCCATCGCCGGAATCGTGTCCGACCGGGAGATATCATCGAGCATCAGAGACTGGCAGGAAACGGCTGATTTCGTGTTCTTTGCCGCTTTTGTTGCAGAGACTGACGAACGGAAGGTGCTGATGCCGCCGTCCTTCGAGATCGATTTCGTGTTAATATAGGAACTCGTATCCGGCGCGCTGTGGACAACCTTCGCTCCGGTATCGAGATTCTGGCCCTTACCGGCGAACGTGATGCCGGTAAATTCCATCTTTGCGCCTCTTCCTTTCAGCACGCTCATCGGGTACAGGTAGGAAACGTGGGAGCCGAATGAACCGGAAACCCACTCGATTTTTCCGCCCTCCTCGACCTGCGCGCGCTTCGTGTTCAGGTTGTACATATTCTTCGACCAGTTTTCAATCGTAGAATAACGGAGTCTTGCATTCTTTCCGACAAACAGCTCCACACATCCGGCATGGAGGTTGGCCACATTGTATTTCGGTGCGGAACAGCCCTCGATAAAGTGAAGGTCCGCGTCCTCATCGACAATAATCAGCGTATGCTCGAACTGGCCTGCGCCCGGCGCATTCAGGCGGAAATACGACTGCAGCGGGATTTCCACGGAAACCCCCTTCGGCACATAGACAAACGAACCTCCGGACCAGACGGCTCCGTGCAGTGCGGCAAATTTGTGGTCGGTCGGTTTCACCAGTTTCATAAAGTGTTTCCGCACCATATCCGCGTACTCACCATGCAGCGCACTCTCCATATCGGTATAGACAACACCCTGCGCCGCAACTTCCGCGCGGACGTTGTGATAGACCAGCTCCGAATCATACTGTGCGCCCACGCCGGCGAGTGATTTCCGCTCTGCCTGCGGGATGCCGAGACGCTCAAACGTATTTTTGATGTCATCCGGCACATCGGACCACTTTGCTTTCATTTTGGTATTCGGGCGGACATACGTTACGATGTCATCCATGTTCAGAGCCTCGATCGACGGACCCCAATCCGGAATCGGCATCTGGTTGTAGATCTGTAAAGAACGCAGACGGAACAGTTGCATCCAGCAGGGTCTTTCTTCTCATCCGAAATTTTCTGTACAATTTCCGGCGTCAGGCCGGCTTTTACTTTATAGGCATCCTTTTCATCGTCTTTGAAATCATAGATGCTTCGGTCAATATCCTCTACATAACTTTTTTCTCTCACAGCGTTTCATCCTTTCTGTACCTTCGGTTTTACGCCAGTGACTTTTCGTATTTTCCAAATCCGTCCCGGTTGATCTCCTCTACAAGAGATGCATCGCCAGTTTTGACGATTTCACCTTCCACCATGATGTGGGTCTGATCCACCATCAGCGATTCCAGAATCTTCGTGCTGTGCGTGATGATCAGAAGACTTCCTCCGCATTTTCTGCGGTATGCCTCAATTCCGGCAGAAACGGTGCGGACCGCATCGACATCCAGGCCGGAGTCGGTCTCATCGAGAATGGTAAGGGACGGCTCGAGCATCAGAAGCTGCAAGATCTCGGCTTTCTTTTTCTCACCGCCGGAAAATCCGACATTCAGATCACGGTCTGCATACGACGGATCCATCTGCAGAACTTCCATTGCTTTTTCCAGTTCTTTCCGGAACTCAAACAGACGCATCCGTTTGCCGGTCTTTAACTCGACGGCGCTGCGGATAAAAGAGCTTAAGGTTACGCCAGGCACCTCAAGCGGATTCTGAAACGAGAGAAACAGTCCCATTTTGGCGCGTTCATTGACCGGCTCTTCTGTGATGTTCTTTCCCTGGAACCAGATTTCGCCGCGTGTCACGTTATATTTCGGATTGCCGAGCAGCGTATTGCCAAGCGTCGACTTTCCGGTACCATTCGGTCCAAGCAGCACATGCGTCTCCCCTTTTCCAATCGTAAGATTGACGCCGTGCAGGATCTCTTTTTCTTCTACATTTACCGTTAAATCTTTCACTGTTAAAAGATTTTTTCCCATATTGATATCCTCCTTATTTTGCTTCGAGGTTAAAATCTCTGTTTTCGCCTCCGATTGTAGACCTTTTTTCCGAGTATTTCAATCGGATTTATATATTTGAAAAATTTTATCAAAAAACGCACCTGCCGCCGGATTTTTTTTCCGCACGACAGGCGCGTTTTCTATCAACATCGTTTCAGCCGATTCCGCCCAGCACGATTCCGAGAATCAGAACCAGCACACAGATCGGCACGTAGATATATTTGCAGATCGGATAATACAGATCCGTGAATTTGCTGCTTCTTCCCTTGTCTACCTGGGACTGCACATACTTCTTTCCGCAGATCCAGAAGAACATGACTCCGGCAAGGCCGGCGCCGAGCGGGCAGATGTAGATCGACAGAACATCCATCCACTGGGATACAATGCCCTGGATCAGAAGAGATACGACCACACCGATAACCCCGATCACACCGCAGGCTGCTACTCTTCCGAGATGAAATTTTTCCTGTACCGTTGCAATCGGTGCTTCGTACAGGTTAATCAGAGAGGTAAGGCCGGCAAAAAAGACAGCGACAAAGAAAACGATTGCGATCAGCGCGCCACCCGGCATAGACTTTATCAAATTCGGAAGGAAAATGAACAGAAGTCCAGGTCCTCCTGTATTTAACTGTGCTCCCGTAGTTGCCATCGCCGGGATAATAACCAGCGCAGCAAGCATAGCAGCGAGCGTATCAAAAAATGCTACTCTTCCGGCGGCGGCGGAATATTTTCTCCATCTGACAAATAGGAACCATAGATCAGTGTTCCGTTTCCGGCTACAGACAGGGAAAAGAATGCCTGACCAAGTGCAAAAATCCAGGTCTTCGGATCTGCAAGTGCTTTTGGTTCCACACGGAAAATATAACGGTATCCATCCGCTGCACCGGGCTGAAAGGCAACATAGATACCAAGTGCAACAAACAGGAGAAAGAAAACAGGCATCAGCACCTTATTGACCTTCTCAATTCCCTTACCAACACCAAATGCCAGAATGACCATCGCAACCACAAGAGCTACGATCTGCCAGAAATTGTTTCCAAACGCAGATGCCATGGATTCAAACGCTCCGGCAAAATCCTCTACGCTCACAGCTGACAGTGTCTTTCCGGTAAAGGTTCCGATCATGTACCTGAAAATCCACCCCATGACAACCGTATAACCGATCGCCATTGCCAGGGAACCCAGCACCGGAATCAGACCAAGCGCCTCTCCGGCTTTTCGTTTTCCTTTCGTTTCACATGCAAAACCGAACGCATCAACCGGACCGGATCTTGTGGCACGGCCAAAACTCATCTCCCCGCTCACACCGGTAAAGCCGATCAGTGCAACGAACAGGAAATACGGAATCAGAAAGGAACCTCCTCCGTACAAGGAAACCCGGGTAGGAACATCCAGATGTTGCCCATTCCAACTGCAGAGCCGATGCAGGCCAGGATAAATCCCCACCGACTGTTAAATGACTCTCTCTTTTTCATACTGCTCTCCCTTTTTCTTACTTTTTCTGAAGATATCATGGCCAAAGTACCTTTTGACTCCAACATCTTCTGAATATTTTAGCATAAGCTATTGGGAAAAGCTATAGCATTTCTCATCTTCCTGCAACTTCACTTTATATTTTATGCTTTTTCCGCCTTGCTGCTGCCATTCCCGCGGAGAACATCCGCAGTGGCGTTTGAAATAGCGGCTGAAATGAGACAGATTGGAAAAACCGCAGATTTCCGCGGTCTGTCCGATGGAAAGTGCCTGATTTGTCAAAAGATTTTTCGCCTTGTCGAGCCGTACTTCAATCAGATCGCTGTGCGGGGTGCTGCTAAAAAACTGTTTATAATAAGAATAAAACTGGCTTTTTTCCATATTGGCCATCTGGCAAAGCTTTTCTGTCGTCCAGTCTTTCTCATAATGGCTCAACATCTTAAGGCGCAGCTCCTGGAATTCCTGATACAGTCCGGCCGCTCCTCTGCCGCTTTCTTGTACAGCCGCATACCGCGCGATGCCGTAATCATCATCTGACGAACCAGTGCTTCCTCATATTCCACTGCGTATGGATCTTTCACAATGTATTCCCTCTGCAAAAGGCGAATCAGCTCATCAATTGCTTCCGTGTTCTGTGGATAAAAAACAGCATTCTGCGGAATTCCATACGTTTCACCCAGATTCTCACCGCACCAGAAATGGACATAGCTGTTGCGAAACTTCTGAACAGCCTGATAATGCTGCTCGTGATCCGGCGTGTAAAAAAGGCAGGCATTTTCCTGTGCAATGAAAAACGCAGTTCTGTCATACACCTTCATCGGCGTTTTAAACAACAGAAACAGATAGTCCCCGCTGCCCTCCGGCCGATATATCGTCTCATAATCGGCGTTGGATCTATTATATTCACAAATATGAACTGAAAATTCCATTCTTCTCGTTTCCCCTTTTCTTTTCTTCTCCCTATTTTACCGCAAAACCGGAAAAAAAAGTCAAATTTGCCGGACAAAAATCTCTGGTTTTTTTCTATCTTCCTGCTAAAATTGAAACTATCCAAAGCGAAAGCGAAACGGTGGAATAAAATCATAGACACGCCTGTGATCCTTTGTTTTTCTGGATCGTGTCTGAAAACGAACATTTCTTTTAACAGGAGGATTTTTAAGTATGAAAAAAGCAGAGATTATCATTGACAAATATTTTCTTACCGGAAAAGTTGACAAACGAATCTTCGGTTCCTTTATCGAGCACCTGGGACGCGCCGTTTACGAGGGCATCTATCAGGAAGGAAGTGCTCTCTCCGACGAGCAGGGCTTCCGAAAAGATACCCTGGATCTTGTCAAAGAGCTTCAGGTACCGATCGTCCGTTACCCGGGCGGAAACTTTGTCTCCGGTTTTCACTGGGAAGACAGCGTAGGCCCGAAAGACAAACGGCCTGCAAAACCAGATCTTGCCTGGGGCGTGATTGAGACAAACGAATTCGGTCTGAATGAGTTTGCTGACTGGTCGAAAAAAGCCGGCAGTGATATTATGATGGCCGTCAATCTCGGAACCCGCGGACCGGAAGACGCAAAAAATGTGCTGGAGTACTGCAACTTCAAGGGCGGCACCTACTACAGTGATCTGAGAAAATCCCACGGTTACAAAGATCCACACAACATCAAACTCTGGTGCCTCGGCAACGAGATGGACGGACCGTGGCAGATGGGACATAAGACCGCTTCTGAGTACGGACGTATTGCAGCAGAGACTTCCCGTCTGATGAAATTCATGGATCCGACGATCGAAACTGTTGCCTGCGGAAGCTCCAATCTTACGATGCCAACCTTCGGTTCCTGGGAATATACGGTTCTGGACGAATGCTATGATGAGGTGGATTACCTTTCTTTACACCAGTACTACGGAAATTATGCAAATGATACTGTCGATTTTCTGGCAAGCTCCAAGGGCATGGATGATTTCATCTCCGGTGTAGTTGCGATCTGTGATGCAGTCAAAGCGAAAAAACACGGCAAAAAGCAGATTAACCTTTCCTTCGATGAGTGGAACGTATGGTATCACAGCAATGAGCAGGATCAGAAGCTGGAGAAATGGGTACGCGCACCGCATCAGCTTGAGGATGTTTACAACTTTGAGGATGCACTTCTCGTCGGAAGCATGCTGATCACACTCCTGCGTCACGCAGACCGTGTCAAAATCGCCTGCCTTGCACAGCTTGTCAACGTTATCGCTCCGATCATGACATCCGATACCGGTGCATGGCGTCAGACGATCTTCTATCCATACATGCATGCAAGCGTATACGGCCGCGGAACCGTCTTAAATACACAGGTTTTGACACCGGTTTACGAGAGCAAAACGTACGGCGAAGCTCCGTATCTCGATTCTGTCTGCATCTGGGATGAGGAAAACGATGCACTGACCATTTTTGCAGTCAACAAGAGCCTGGATGAGGATATGGAGGTTTCCTGCGATCTGCGTCAGTTCGAAGAATGCCGTCTGGCTGAGCACATCGTGCTGACAAACGACGATATGAAAGCGGTCAACACCGAAGCAGATCCGAACCACGTTACTCCGACCCATTCCGATGCCACCAAACTGGAGAATGGAAAAATGCACACCGTTCTTGGAAAACACAGCTGGAATGTGATCCGTCTTACAAAATAATGGAACCGTATAAGGTATGGCCTGAAAAACAGAACATCTGAATTTTTCATCCAAACATATGCATAAAGGAGTTTTATTTTATGGCACAGGCATATTTATTTGTTCATTTTCGGGAAAAAACAACACCGGACGGCGAACAGGTTTATTTCGGCATCAGCGCGATGGTTTCCACTGGGAAGCTGTCAACGACGGCGCTCCTGTTCTCTGGGCGTATTATGGAGATAAGGGTGTACGCGACTTTACTATCACTCACAGCATAGAAACCGGGAAATATTATATTTTCGCCACTGACCTGAGTCTTTCTTACGGTATGCGGAATCAGTATCACAATTCCTGGGATGAGATCGGCAGAAACGGCAGCAAGTATTTCTCCGTCTGGGAATCAGAGGATCTCGTAAACTGGAGCGACCAGCGTCTTGTAAAAATCGGTGATGATGACTTCGGCTGCCTCTGGGCACCGGATCTGATTTACGATAAAGAAAACGGTGAGTACGTTCTGCACTGGTCTTCTTCCCATGCAGCAAACGATTACGGTCCCAAAAAAATCTATTACAGCACAACGAAGGATTTTGTTCATTTTTCAGCTCCGCAGGTTCTGTACGAAAAAGAGGACAGCGGCGTGATTGATTCGGCGATCTATGAAGAGAATGGGGTTTATTATCTTTTCGTAAAGAGTGAAAGCAATCCGGCGAAAATTATTCTGCTCCGCTCCGACCATGCGGCCGGCCCGTATGTGCGGATGGAAAGCTTCGATGAGAGCATGAAAGATGTAGAGAGCGGTCTCTATGAGGCTCCGACCGCAGTACAGCTTGATGACAGCAGATGGTGTCTGTTCCTTGACTACTACGGCGTTCCGGGTGCCGGCCAGGGATATGTGCCGTTTGTTGCAGACAGCCTTGCTTCCGGAAAATTTGTTCGTTCTGATGCTTCCTTCTCGTTCCCATACGGCTACAAGCATGGAACGATTCTTCCGATTACAGAGGAGGATTACGAGCGGATCAAAAACCAGGACTGGTCAGATCACGGATATCAGTAAAATCGCTGTCCGCCTGATGGGATTTTCATACAAAAAGAACTGCGGCAGGCTTCCTTTTGGGGAAGTTCCTGCCGCAGTTCTTTTTCGCTTTTCTTTTCCGACAAAACCCATCCGCTTCCTTTTTGTTCTGGCGGACAGTACCTTTTCTGCAGATTGGTAAATGTATCGTTTTGATGGTGTCTGAATTTTTCTTTATCTCTGTGCCTGTGCAGCGGTTCTTGCATGAAACATGCGGAAGACACCGGTCTGCTCGATCAACTTCGTCAGGCTGTAGAAAATGATGGAATCGATCGGCCACATAATCAGGTTCTTTAAGGCACGTGCCGGAAGAAGCACCATGATTCCTTTTCCATACAGCATGCTGATCCACAGGGTGTTCAGCAGTACGTTGACAGTCAGCATAACGATGAACTTGGCTGCAAGCACACGTTTGATGGTCAGTTTTTTGCGATAGTAGAAGCATCCATACATAAAAGATGCCAGCATCGCATTAAAGGTGAATCCGAAGAAGAACGGGCCGCTCGGTTTCAGGAAGTATTTTACGACATCAAGAATGCCGGAGAAAAGACATCCTGTCACTGGTCCGAACAGGTAATCGACAAGGCGGTTCGGGATTCCGGAAAATCCGATGCGGACATAAGGTCCGATATCAATCGATGCTACCTGGTTCAGAATCATCGCCAGCGCTGCGAACATGGCACAGGCTGCGAGGGTTGTGACTGCTTTCAGCTCTTTTGCTGACTGCAGAAACATGTTTTTTGTTTCTTTTGCTGTTTCATTTGCATTTTCTGCATAAAAAAATTACCTCCTTTACAGATATCTGACTACAATAGGAGATAATCTCTTGTCTCTATCTTCTGTTGCAGCGAGATGCAATTCATATACCGCAAGATTTTCTCTTTTCGTCTCCCTGGCTACTCTCTATCCCGGGAGCACTTTACGCATATGAACTTACTCTGCAGTTGTTTTTGTCCTGCTCATTATATAGTAAAATCCCCTTGATTTCAAGAGGATTTTACATTTTTTCTAATTTTTTACGATCAAATATCAGCCCTGCATTTTACGGTCTTTCCGGTGATAAAACGGAGACAAACGCAAACTTTTTATCCAGCAGTTTTCCCATCAGCACAATGCCTTTTCCCATCGTAAAAGCAGCTGCTACCGTTCCGATTCCAAATATTCCGTCGGAGTAACCGCAGGTATGTTTGAAGTCACATAATCTGCTGTATTTCTTGTAACAATATATTGTGCGCAAAATGATTCGGCACATTCCATCTGCAAACAGTCTTCAAAATCTGAAAATGTTTCATTTTTCAGACCTTTCATTAGTTTTTCTGAATCAATTCCTTCTACATCAAAAATTTCAAATAAGCTAAGGAGAAGTTCTCTTCTTTCTTTTACGTCATATGTCTTTCTTAAAATAAAAAACATATTAGAAACAGAGTGTGCGGCAATGCACGCATTTATTTTTCCTCTCTATAAGATGCCAATTCAGCATCGTCATCCTGAACATTTCCTTTTTTTCTTATTTGCTCCATTCGTAAAAAAGCATCTTTTTTCGATTCAACAGCACCGCTATTATAAAGACTGTTTACACCCTGCATAATCTGAATAATAAACACTAGTTTATCTTCTGGCATTTTTTCCAATAATTCAAATGCTTCTTCTCTCATTGCTGTCATTATGTTTTTGTCTCCTTTCTATGACCGTACCTGTCCATTCCCATATACCACAAATTTAATCGAGGTCAGCGCCAGCAGTCCCATCGGGCCTCTGGCGTGGAGTTTTTGGGTGCTGATTCCGATTTCGGCACCGTAGCCGAATTCGAAGCCGTCGGTGAAGCGGGTGGAGGCGTTGACGTAGACCACCGCTGCGTCGATTTCGTCCAGGAATTTCTGGGCGTGGGTGTAGTCGTTGGTGATGATCGCCTCGGAGTGTTTTGTGTTGTAGCGGTTGATGTGCGCGATCGCTTCGTCGATAGAGGAAACCGTTTTAATGGATACGATATAGTCGAGATACTCTTTTCCCCAGTCCTCTTCTGTCGCTGCTTCTGCTCCCGGCATGTATTCTCTTGCCTTCTCGTCTGCGCGCATCTCCACCTGTTTCTCTTTCAATCGTTCTGCGAGAACCGGCAGCAGTTTTTCACGCACGTTTTCATGCACTACGATGGATTCACACGCATTGCAGACGCCGACACGCTGTGTCTTTGCATTCAGAATAATATCCACTGCCATGGAAAGATCGGCTGTTTCATCCACGTAGATATGACAGTTTCCGGTTCCCGTCTCAATGACAGGAATCGTGCTGTTTTCCACGACAGCGCGGATCAGTCCGGCACCGCCGCGCGGAATCAGAACATCGACATAGCGGTTCATCTTCATAAACTGTGCCGTTGTCTCACGTGAAGTATCTTCGATCAGAAGCAGCGCATCCTCCGGCACCTGCTCCTCCTTCAGTGTTTTCCGCAGTGAGGCAACAATCGCCATATTTGAGTGGATCGCATCACTTCCGCCCTTCAAAATCACGACATTTCCCGTCTTAAAGCAGAGTGCAAACGCATCCGCTGTTACATTCGGACGTGCTTCATAGATGATTCCGACAACACCAAGCGGAACACGTTTCTGCCCGATCAGAAGACCGTCGGCCGTTTTTTCATACCGAGAACTTCCCCGATCGGATCGTCCAGCTCGGATACCTGACAGAGACCTTCCGCCATCGCCTCGATGCGACTCTGATCCAGAAACAGCCGATCCAGAAGACCTTTGGACATTCCTTTTTCTCTTCCATGCTCCATATCCAGCGCATTTGCCGCGATAATCGCATCGGCATCCGCCACAAGATTTTCCGCTGCTTTTTTCAGCACACGGTTTTTCGTCTCTGTCCCCATGATGCGAAGCACAGGTTCCGCCCCACGGGCTCTTGTTCCGATTTCTTCCAGACTTATCATATTCGTCTCCTCCTCGTGTTGTCTTATCGTGATTGGCTGCTAACGGTAAATCTTCTGCTCTGTCACCAGCATCTGCGGCAGAACATCCGTCTCTTCAAACGGCACCGCATCAAACAGCTGAAACTCAAACGCCGCTGCAACCGTTGTAAACCCTGGATGTGCGGCAAGAAAGCGGTCATAAAATCCTTTTCCATATCCGACTCTGTGGCGCGCCGGATCAAAGGCCACACCGGTACCAGCAGAAAGCCCTCTTCCCGCGTGCAGACCTTTCCGCCGTCCGGCTCCATAATGCCAAAATAGCCGGATTTCAGCGTGGAGAAATCTTTGATCTCATAATAAACCATATCATCGTCTTCCACGCGCGGCACAGCGACCGTCTTTCCCATTTGCAGGGCCTTCTCGATCAGATCCCGTGTCATGACTTCTTTTTTGAAGTCCATATACGCAAAAAAGCAGTCCGCATCCAGAAACTCCGGCAGAGCCGTGATTTTTTCATAAATCATACGGCTCTTTTCCTGAATTTCTTCCTGTGTGGCTGCTCTTCTTCGGGCAAAAACTTCTTTTCTAATGTTTCCTTTTGCTTCCATAGCGCTCCCCCAGATTTACGATTGTTCCGTCTTTCTCCTGCATATCAATATTGTCGAGCTGGGTACGGAGGTTCATTTTCACGGCTGCAATATATTCTCTCCGCAGCTTCTGCTGCTCTTCTTTCTCCGCCGGTGTCAGCCCCTCTGCTTTCGCCTTGCGGGCAAGTTCGTTAATTCTCTGTATATTAATTTCCATTTTCTGTATTTCGCTCCTTTAAATTACCGGAATTTTCTCTTTATCTTACCGCAAAACACGGTATCTGTCCAGCAGATCCGCGAAAAATCTGAAATCCGGTTTTCAATCACCGGATTTCAGTCTCGTCTGTATAATTATCCAGTACAATCAGAACCCATGTTTTTCCAGGATTCAACTTAATCTCATCGCCATTCCCATCCCGGTACTTTGTGACACCCCACGGATCATCCTTGCTCCATGTCACGTCGATGGCCTTTCCGCTTGTGATATACGTTCCCATTCCGCCGTTTACCACATCAATATCGAGATATTCCGCATTGTCATCATACTTTTTCCAGGAACAGTACTGCACGATAATGTTCTTCACCGCAAGCTGTTCCTGTGTCATCTCATCGATCTGCGGTTCCCCGAACTGATAACGCAAATACGTGCCGCTCGCCTCATCGTACGAAAACCATGGATTATTGTGGAAATATCCGCCCGGTGCCACATAGGCGGCATTTCGTCCCTGTTCCAGCGTTTCCGGTTCTGTCTCGGATGCAAACTGGAAAAATCCGTCATAACCGTCTTTGTAAGATGTCCGGTAGCCGCAGAGATCGATTCCCGCTGCAATCCCGGCCGCGTCCAAATACGCATTGTGCGGCGACGGACGATCCGACGTCCGGTAATACACCTGTTCCGAATACTCCATGCCATTCACATTGTCTATGTGATCCGATTCGAGCAGCGGAATCGCATACGCCGCCTGTCCATAGTGGTAATACAGAGCGTCAAATCCCGCTGCCAGATACACATAATATTCGCGGCAACTCCGCACCGATCCGATCTTTTCGAGATCATCATAGTTTTCAAACAGCCCCATCAGGCGCGTAATGCCGCCTTCGACCGGCGCTTCATAGATCACTCCCGCACGGCTGATACCGCTCTGCGGGCAGGCGCTGATGATATTGCTCAGCATAACCGCCACCGGGCGCTTCTTCCCTGTACTTCGGCGACAGGTTCTCCTGTCAGATAACTTTTCACCATACCTTCCGGCAGCGCATCCTCCGCGGATGTCGGCTCAATCGCTTCCGGAACCAGCGGTTCCGGTGCCGGATCTTCGGTCGGGGCCGGTGGTTCCGTAGCTTTCGTTTCTGTCTTGCTTTCCCCTGCTGTCTCTTCTGAGACATAAGAAGTTCCTGCCGATGCAGTTTCCGGTGCCGTTTCCCCAATTTTCCGGCATCCGAACAGCATCATGCTTCCCAGCAGAGCAATCCCCAATGTGTAAAACCCTCTCTTTTTGATAAAGACCCCTCCTTTTCTTCTTTCAATCAGTCTCTTGTGATACCGAGACGCTGCAGCACCTCTTCCTGCTTTGCCTCCATCACGGCTGCTTCCTCCGGTGTCATATGATCATAACCCAGAAGATGCAGCATACTGTGTGCAACAAGAAAAGCAAATTCGCGTCTTAAAGAATGACCGTATTCCTCCGCCTGCGCTCTTGCGCGCGCAACAGAAATCACAATATCACCCAGCATCAGCTCACCGCTGTCCGGGTTAAAACAGTCATCTCCCTCTTCCGTCTCCAGAAAATCGAACGAAGCCGGAGAAGGATAATCTACCATCGGGAAAGAAAGCACGTCTGTCTCCCGGTCAATGTTTCTGTGTTCCCGGTTCATGGTGCGGATATTTTCCGGATCAGTCAGAATCAGTTCTACTTCTGCCTCATACGGGCACGCTTCCTGATCCAGCACACCATTGATTACCGCTGCTGCAACCTCTTCCGGATCAAATCCAAGGTCAAAATCCTGTTCATTTTCAAACGTCAGTGTCATTTATTTTCCCTCCGTTTTCTCGTCGTACTTTTTGCTCTGCCGCTGTGATTTTCCGGCTTTGCTTTCTTTTCATATTCATCGTAAGCCTGTACAATCTTCTGCACCAGCGGATGACGGACAACGTCCTTGCTTGTCAGCTCGCAGAAGGAAATTCCGTCTACTTTTTTCAGTACCTGCATTGCCACATCAAGGCCGGAGCGTGTACCGGAAGGAAGGTCCTTCTGAGAGGCATCTCCGGTTACAATGACTTTGGAACCGAAACCGATACGGGTCAGGAACATCTTCATCTGCGCCGGTGTCGTATTCTGTGCCTCATCAAGGATAATAAACGCATTGTCGAGCGTACGGCCTCGCATGTACGCGAGCGGCGCAACCTCAATCAGGCCTTTTTCCATGTTTTTCTGGAAGCTCTCTGCTCCCATGATCTGATACAGCGCGTCGTAGAGCGGCCGCAGATACGGGTCAATTTTACTCTGCAGGTCGCCAGGCAGGAAACCGAGTTTTTCACCCGCCTCAATCGCCGGACGCGTCAGGATAATACGGCCTACCTCATCGTTTCGGAATGCCGTGATCGCCATCGCCATCGCAAGGTACGTTTTTCCGGTTCCGGCAGGGCCGACGCCGAAGACGATCATCTTTTCCCGGATCGCATCCACGTACGCTTTCTGACCGAGTGTTTTCGGTTTGACCGGACGGCCTGCGACCGTGTGGCAGATGCAGTCACTGTCGATTTCAGCAAGGCTGCTTCCGCTGTCCTCCATAACAAGTGAGATTGCATAATTGACGTTCTGTGTGTTGATATCATTTCCGCGGCGTGAGAGCTCCAGAAGCTGTGTCAGACATTCCTTTGCGCGCGCTGCATTCGATGCCGGGCCCACAATTTTTAAAACGCCGTCCCGGGAGATCAGCGTAACCGCCAGGGATCTCTCCAGGATTTGATGTGTTCATCAAACTGGCCGAATACTTCTTTTCATGTTCGATGGGCAGTTCCATCTGCAGTTCTATCATGTTGTTATTGCTGTTCATCTACCATTGTTTCCTTTCCATCCGACATCTTCTGCATTTCGCAGGGCTGTGCTTCTACGGCCCGTTCTATCACGCGAAGTGTCCCTTTTGTGATACATGACGTATCGTTAAGTTCTATTGTAACATGATTCTCCGATATTTGAAGTCCTTTTTCTGATAAATTTCTGTGGAATTTCTGATAATTCTGCGAGGCTTTTTCTTTTGCCTCGTGTTCTGAGTAGGTTTCTTTCTGAACTTCAAAAGGAAATTTCTGACGGTAGCCGAAATAAAACGGAAGGGCAAAGTTTTCTGTCAGATAAAGCTGCTGAAGGGACACTTCCTCGTCTGCTCCATTTTCCCTTTTCTCTGTTTTCTGATCCGCCGTTCCGGTCATGCTCCGCAAACTCTCCACAAAATTCTCCGGCAGCAGATTTCCAAGGAAAAATCGGTAAGCAGAAATCTGGAATACCGGCGTTTTTTTCTCTGCTTTCTGATATGTCCGTACCGTATGGGAAAGCGGAAAGGTATCATAATAGTACCACGTCGTCTCAAGGTCAATATCCGCGTCTGCGTGAACATAAGAATAATCATACGTTTCCCCACTGTCATTCACAAGCGGAATCTCGCCCTTTACAAGAATGTCTCCCGCTTGACATGTATCACCGGGGAGCACCTGCGGAATGCCGTTCCGTGTGATAATACGCACGACCGTCCCTTCTTTTTTTCGCCACAAGATTCTGCGGATCATCTGCTTTTTCTTCGATCACATAGCCGTCTACGTTTTCTTTTACCGCAAGGACAAGCTGCGTCCCTTCTATTTTTGCGGACACCCAGGTCAGATTCGGAAACTGCTCCCGCAAATACGATGCGGTCTGGCTGCAGTCCACACGTTTTTTCCAGCTTCCATGATGAATCCCGGCCGCGTCAAGGCTGTTTAAGATCGTCTGCGTACTGTTCGCGTAATTTCCTTCCACATGAATATTCCAGATGAACTGCGACAGCGTGTAAAGTCCCGCCAGGCAGAGAAAAATACCAATAAAAAAATGCCTTTCTTTTTAAACTTCGCCGGTAAAAGAAAGGCAGTCCCTGTTTTTTCTGTATTCGGATGCGCACACCGCTCTTGCGGCGGATCGGCAGGAGGCGGAAAAAATCTTCCGGCAGAAGGCTCATCTCAAAGCAGCCTGATGTTCTGTCACGTCCCACAGTGTGATGTTATGGTGCCCGCACAGATTGAAAAAACGCTCCGGTTCACGGCCCGTCACACGAATCCGCACACTGCCTTTCCAGAAAACCTTTCCCCTCTGCAAACGCACACCCCCTTTTCAGCATTGGAATGATTGGAATCATTACACTTATTGAAACGTCGCCTGATCGATTCTCCCTTCCACCCGCATCTCCTCCCCGGAATACGAAACAATCCGGATTCCCTCTCCCACAAGGAGCAGCCTGCCATATTGTGTAAGCACACAGAGGCGGCACGCATTATATTCCAGAATCCTGCGGAAATTTTCAATCTGCACTTCTCTCCCGCCGTAAAACGTCACAACCGGCTCGCCAAAAGCAAGATCTGACGGAACCTGCATCGCCGAAAGCAGCTCCCCGCCCGGCGGATGGAGTGATTTTTTCTGCTTTTTCTTTTTTCGCATCCAAAACCTCCTCGCTTTGCGGGTCTGCTTTTTGTTCTATCGCTATTTTATGCAGAAAAAAGCACAAAAATACCCCACAGCCGCTGGGGTTTCCTGCCCGATCAGGCTGCGGGGTTTCATTTCTCTTTTTTAAAAACATTTTTTGCAGGGTTCATACCCCTGGGCTTCTGCATTTTCTCTCGTCATCTGATATGCCCGATCCGGATTCATTCTGCCGCAGTTATTTTTGTTATGGTACTTCGATCCGGTCTCTGAAATCCACACGAGCTGTCCTCCATACGGATCCGATTCCTGCGGTGCTTCCGTTACCTGCGGTTCTTCGGCAGTCACTGCCGGCTGTGATTCTTCCGCTGCCTGCGTTTCGACGGTTTCTTCCGCCGCAGCTTCTATGGTTGGCTCAGGTGTCGGCGTCTCGGTCGGGTCAGCCGTTGGAGTTGGGGTAGCAGTCGGAGTCGGGGTAGCGGTCAGCGTTGGTGTTTCGGTCGGTGTTGCTGTCGGCGTTGGTGTTGATGTTTCAGTCGGGGTCGGCGTCGCTTTTTTCGTCGGCGCTGCCGTAACGCTGACGGAAACAGACTCTGCAGATGCCTTCTGTGTTTCCTTACTGCTGTACGTCACAGGTGTCAGCGCACAGGCGGAAACCAGCAGCAGCACAGGAAGCAGCACAGGAAGTGCTTTCGCCACATGAAACCGTTTCTTTATCGTATTCCAGGTAACCGGAAGCAAAAAGATTCCAAGCAGCAGCAGTGACAATGCATATGCCTTCTCCTCTTTCCAGTAACCGGCTCCCGCCAGCATCATCAGAATACCGAACAGATACCTGAGAAAATTTCCTGCCTTTCTCAGCATATTTCATTCCCCCTCTTGTGTATTTTCTGAATTTCTTACAGCGAAATCCTCTACTGTAAATACGTTTGAAAGAATGGAAAATTACATCACAGATTACGATTCTTTATAGAAAATCATGCTGAACCATATGACCATATGCTCGCCGAGGTAATAATCCATCATGTTTTTTTCAATCAGGTTTGCAACAACGATGCCGTGGCTCTCGATGCATGGATGCATCAGTTCAAGATGGCGGCAGCCGCCTCTCGGGTAGGTACATTTATCGCAGAGCTGGCAGGAATCGGAGGAAAGGGCGAAGGTGAGCAGGGTTTTGTCTTTTAAATGCTGCTCGATTTCGCGTGTGATTTTTTCGTGCTCCGATTTTGTTTTTAATGTCTCATCCATATCCATGATGTTGTCCACTTCTGCGATGCTGGAGAAGAACAGAACGTGATCGTAGTTCATGCAACGCTCCTTACAGACTTCAACAGTGCCTACCGCCGGCGGGCAGGACCAGGAGGCTCCGTAGCGGGAGCACTCCTTTTTGCAGATCTGGCGGACCCGGTCATTGAATTCGATGTCCTCCGGTTTTACAAATGCATACTGATAGATAGGAAACTGGGTAATATATTCTTCGATTTCTGTCTGTGTCATTTTGTCATCCCTTCTCTTTTGTTACAGATCTTTTTCCAGAAAAGCAAATACCATATTCCAGTACGTCTGGAGCATGCGCCCTCTGGTTCCAAACAATTCATGCTTTGCGCCCGGTACTTTTACCATTTTTGCCATGCCGGGACGGCGTTCTGCCATTTTCCGGATCATCCGCTCCTGGGCACGGTTGGACACAAGATGATCGTTCTCCGCCTGAAATAAAAGGACAGGAGCCTCGATCCGTTTCCATCCGCTCCGCATCAGATCGCGGTACAGATGTGCGGCGGCATGGAGCCATCCGTAAGAAGCGGCATTTAGGTGATACAGCGGCTCTTTTTCCCGCTTCTGCTGGTAATAGAGAAAGCGCGGACGGGAGAGGGACGAACTTTGTTTAAAGCTTTCGATTCCCTGGTATGGTTTCTGTCCTACCACATACTGTGTGCCTCGTTCTGTGGCACAGGCAAAAGCTGCGATCCGTTTTGCATCGGCGAACGGCACTTTTCCGGTCAGCGGACGGATCATCGGCGAACTCAAGACCACTTTCCGGAACAGATGCGGCGCTTTGGCGGCCGCTGCTGCTGCGATTCCGCCGCCCATCGAGTGAGAATAGAGAACGAGCGGAAGACCGCATGCCTCTGCTTTTGCTTTTCGTGCAACAAAGAGCAGATCTTCTACATAACGATGGTAGGAATCGACATAAACAAGCGACGGATCATCCACCAGACGGTAGCTCTTTCCGTGGCCGCAGTGTTCCGGCAGATAAACATGAAAATGCTCTTTGATAAAATAATACACGATCTCTTTATATTTCTCTGCATTTTCCGTAAAACCGTGTGAGATTACAACAACACCTCTCGGACGGAATGCGCGGTAACGAAGAACATGAATCGGATGACCGCTCTCCCTTTCCCAGTAAAATTCTTCTGCATGAGCGGCGAGGTACGGCTCCACACCATTCTGCATCCGCTCCGCATAATTTTTTTCCTGTAATACGCGTGTTCTCATTAGCAAATCACCTGCTTTCATCCAGATACGAAAGGATATCCTGAAGATTGTCGATGGTACAGTCCGGTGTAACTTCAATTTTGTTCGGAAGATGATCCGGGTTGTACCAGCAGGTCAGGATTCCTGCATTTTTTCCGCCGCGGATATCACTTGTGAGGGAGTCGCCGACGATCACAACCTCATCCGGTGCATAACTTCCGATTTCGTTCCATACCGCATCAAAAAAAAGCCTTCTGCGGCTTGTCCACACCGACCTGTTCCGAGATAAAAAACGCCGTCCAGAAGCTGATCAAGCCCGGAAAAGCGGAGTTTACGCTCCTGTGCAACAGTGGTTCCATTTGTTACTGCATACTGTTTTACGGTAGCTTTCAGCTGTTTTACCAGTTCATCTCCGTGATCGCAGAAGAAAGCCTTATCGCCGAGGCGGATCTGATATTCATCATTGAATACCTTTACCTGATCCGTCGGCAGTCCTTCCGATTCAAAAAATTCATGGAACCGTCCAAGCATCACCTGTTCTCTCGTAAGCTCTCCCGTCTCCAGCCGCTCCCAGTAACCGCGGTTGATCACGCTGTAGCGCTGCAGCATTTCGTCCGTGCAGGTTCCCATATGAAACTTGTTGAAACAGTACTCAATTGCATATCGTTCCGACATCTTAAAATTCAGAAGTGTTCCGTCGATGTCCCACAAAATTACTTTTATCAAAGAGAAATCCTCCCTTGGTTTCATTTGTATTTTCCAATTATCTGTTTTTCATTCTAGCATAGATTACAAATACGATCAATTGTATTTTAGGCATTGTATCTTTTGAGAAAAAGTGCTACGATAAAAAAGAATTTCCGTGAAAAAGAAAAGGAAGAAGGAAGAAACACTATGAAATTTACTTATCCAGCCGTTTTTCATAAAACCGAACAGGGAACCTACGAAGGTTATTTTCCAGATCTCGCCTGCTGCTATGCAAAAGGGGATACCCTCGACGAGGCGCTGGAAGATGCCATTCACTCCGCCTATGACTGGATCTCTCTGGAACTGACGGAAGAAGAACCTGATTTTCCGCCGGTATCGGATGTGGCAGATCTCGGGAAAAGCGAAGGTGAAATTGCAAGAAATATTGCCGTCAACATCCGGCTTTTTGAGGGATGGGACGAATAAGTTCAAAAAAGAGAAAGAAAACCGTATTGCTGCGATATTCGAAACGCGGCGATAGGTTTTCTTTTTATCTCTTCCAGGTTTTCAGCATCTCTTTTTCTTCTTTGCTGATCCGCAGCGACTCTCTGATTTTCTGAATTGTTTTGTTATGTGTCCAGTCATCGAGACTGTTTTCTTTCAGCAGTTTCTGTGTTTTTTCCGGAAATGAATATAACAGATCGATACTGCCCAGGCGACGGCCATTTTTACGTAATAGCCATCGTGATGAATCTTTTTCATCTCCTCCAGCACAGCATCGATATACGCTTCGTTGATAAAAAAGTCCAGCAGACACACAACACCAAACCGGATTTCATATTCCCGGCTGCTTTTCAGCCATTTCTGCAGATATCCATACCAATACTCCTGGTCTTTCTTCATAAAATGGCACGTTGCACAGGAGCTGTCACAGATTCCCCAGCTGTTGATCATCGGCACAAAGCGTCCAGTTCTGCCGTCTGTTCTTCACGGGTCAGCCTTCCGTAGCCGATCATCATTCCGCGGATCAGAAGCTCCTCATAGACTTCCGGATTAAACTGTTCGGTATAAACTTCATAGTGGTCTCTTGCTGTCGCTTTTGCAATCCGTCGCGAAACCGGAATGCGGACACCAAGAATCCGACAGTTCTGTCCCGGAACAAGAGAGCTGTGAAATTCCCGGTATTTTGCATCTATATTGCTTTCCAGTTCTGCCCGAATGGCCTGCATTACTTCCTGTTCCATATGATTCCCCCTCTCTTTTCTTTCTCTTTAAGATGTTTTTACACGCTTTTTACAAATGTTTAACCCTGTTATTTCTGCACTTCTGATAAGATAAAATTAAAGTAAACGATAACATCCACCCTGCCAAATGCCAGATCTTTTCCGGCTGAAAGGTGAGTCTTATGAGAAAGAAATATACATTTTTTCAAAATATACCATTCCTGTGCAAATTTCAGAAGCAGCCAGCCCTTGCAGAAGAAGCGCCAGTTGTTTCCACAACGCTGTCTATTCCGTTTTCCGGACCTGCAGAAAGATCCTTATATTTTACCGAAAACCCGGATTTTACCGCTCCCTCTGCCGGTATCCATTCCCGTCGTTTTCCGGGAAGCCGGATCTTTCTATATTCCAGCGATCCCGAGCACGATCTTGCGGCAGTTCCATCCTCTCTTTTCGATGTGCTGCACCGCTATTTTGCCGTCCATTCACCGGATGATGTCGTTTTATGGAAAGATGGCATTCTCTCCTTCCAGACCATGGAAAATCAGCCGCAGCCGTTGACTGCTCTTTGTACACCGGATGATGCACGGGATTCCAAAATCATTCCGTTCCCCACACTGTCAGAACGGCAGCGCATTTCACAGTAACTGCTATTTAGCCAAACCAGCAGGAGCATGATGGAAAATACCCCTTTCCGTCATGCTCATTTTTACTTAATTCCGAGAATTCCACTAATCCGCTCTTTCGAAAGCCCCGCGCCGATTACAATCAGCACTTCCTGGCTCTCCGGCACTGCTGGAATGTCATCTGTTCCCGCGTCGCATTGATTTCGCTCCACACAGTTTCGCCCGTCTTTACAATTCCTTTGATCCGGAATACATTGCCGCATGATGGATCCGCAAAGATTGCTTCTGCTGCCTTTTTCAGCGCTTCTTCCGTAATCTTCGGCTCCAGAAAGCAGAGCGAATCAAATGTCTGCTGCTCGCCGAAATCCAGCTTCCGGTAATCCTCCGAACGGTAACTGCATTCGGAGAGCATTTTGAAATCATCCTCTGTCAGATCATCCCAGTTTTTCTGTAAAATTTCTGCATCAGAAAACTGTCTTCTGCAGCCTGCCTGCTCGAGCGTGCGGTTCAGATGGGCAATCGTTTCTTCTTTCTTTTCCTCCGAAACATTCTGTACTTTGCTCAGCACGATTTTACCAGCGTTCGCCGCCTCGGAAGCCAGCAGATACTCTTCTTCCTCCGACAGCTTCTCATCGAGCCCGGCATCCAGAATCGTGATGACGCTTCCCGCCTCATACCAGCGGTTCAACGGCTCGTCGTACAGCGTGTCAAAGAACTCATCCACATCGTAAATCCCCGACGGTTCCACGAGAATGCGGTCGTAGCCGCTCATGCCCATCGAGATCAGTTTTGTGCGGAACCGTCTGCGGTGTGTCTCTTTGTCGCATCCGCCGGAAATCATCTCCAGCTCGCACTGATCGCCGCGCAGTTCCTGCAGAAGCAGCATATCCACATTGACTGCCCCAAAATCATTCTCCAGGATGCCGATGTTCTTTCCCTGTGCCATCAGATACTTTGCGTACTGTTTCAAAAAAGTCGTCTTCCCTGAGCCAAGGAAGCCTGTAATCAGATCAATTTTAATCATTTCTGCTGTCCTTTCTGCTGTCTTTTTCCGTCTGCAGCCTGCGGAGCTTCGAACACTCTATTTTCGTCTGCGCTCTTTGCCGGTAAATATATCAATGTCTATGCGCCATACGGCAACGCGCTCCACCATCTCCGGCAGAAAAGCGATCTTCGCCTCCGGTGCGATATGCGCCATGATTTTTTCCAGGCCTTTCTTCTTTACCTCCGGATCTGTCACCTCCGTGATGGTTCCGTTTCCCATGATACTGCGGTACGCATAGGAATACGCACACGTATAGTCACCTGTAATCACTTCATGGTTGTAATCCATCTCCACCGCCACGCGCGGATCCGCTGCAAATGCAGCCGCCTTCCGCCCTTCTTTTGCCCCATGCAGGTACAGACAGACGTGAAGAGTTCCATCTTCTTCCCGGACATCATATCCATAATTCATCGGCACGATAAACATGCCTTCCTCATCCATCGCCCCGATCCGCACAACCTCGCAGCTTTCCAGAATTTCTCTTAAAATTTCAGGATCTGTAATCTCCCGCTTTTTTAAACGCATTTCACGCATCGCAATCACACCTCTCTTATTCGCAGCTATTTATGATATGGCTCCCCGCAGTTAATGCGGTAGCTTCGGTAAATCTGTTCCAGCAGAATAACCCGCATCAACTGATGCGGAAATGTCATTTTCGAAAAACTGAGCGCATAGTTCGAACGCTTCAGAACTTCCTCGCCAAGCCCTAAGGAACCACCGATCACAAAAATAATATGGCTCGTTCCCTGCACGCCGAGCGTATCTATTTTCTGGGCCAGCTCCTCGGATGTGAGCTGTTTTCCCTTAATTTCCAATGTAATCAGATAAGCGTCATCCCGGATATATTTGAGAAGGCGCTCTGCTTCTTTGTTTTTGATATTTGTCTCTACGGTTTCACTCGCGTTGTCCGGTGTCTTTTCATCCGCCACCTCGATAATTTCCAGCTTTGCATAGCGGCTGAGGCGCTTGGAATACTCGGCAATCGCATCCCGTAGATATTTTTCTTTGATTTTTCCTACTGTCAATACTGTAATTTTCATTCTGTAATCTTAAAACCCTTTCGGATATCTGTCAAAAACACCAAAAGCCATATAGATCACTTCTTGTCCGCGTCTATATGGCTTTTAGTTTAGAAAAGCAATGCCTTATGCATTTTTGCTTTTGATATACTCATCAATTCCTTTAGCTCCGGCTTTTCCGGCACCCATAGCAAGGATAACGGTTGCTGCACCTGTTACAGCGTCACCGCCGGCGTAAACGCCCTCTTTGCTGGTCTTTCCGGTTTCTTCCTCAGCTACGATACATTTTCTTCTGTTGACATCCAGACCGTAGGTGGTGGAAGAAATCAGCGGGTTCGGGGAAGTACCAAGAGACATGATAACTTCGTCTACTTCAATTTCGAACTCAGATCCTGGAATCTCAACCGGTCTTCTTCTTCCGGAAGCGTCCGGCTCGCCAAGTTCCATACGGATGCAGCGGATACCGGTTACCCAGTCTTTGTCGTCGGTCAGAATTTCTACCGGGTTGGTCAGAATGTCGAAGATGATACCTTCCTCTTTTGCATGATGAACTTCCTCTGCACGGGCCGGAAGCTCTGCCTCAGAACGACGGTAAATAACGTGTACCTCTGCGCCGAGACGAAGTGCGGTTCTTGCAGCGTCCATAGCTACGTTGCCGCCGCGACTACAGCAACTTTCTTGCCGTGTGCGATCGGGGTATCGTAATCATCGCGGAATGCTTTCATCAGGTTGTTTCTGGTCAGGAACTCGTTTGCGGAGAATACGCCGTTTGCGTTCTCACCCGGGATTCCCATGAACATCGGAAGGCCTGCACCGGAACCGATGAAGACTGCTTCAAATCCTTCGTCTTTTAACAACTCGTCGATGGTAACGGATTTTCCGATGATAACGTTGGTCTCAATTTTAACACCGAGAGATTTTACGTTCTCGATTTCAGCGGCAACTACTTTGTCTTTCGGAAGACGGAACTCCGGAATACCGTAGCTTAATACACCGCCGGCTTTGTGAAGTGCCTCGAAGATGGTTACATCGTAGCCAAGTTTTGCAAGGTCTCCTGCGCAGGTAAGACCTGCAGGGCCGGAACCGATAACCGCGATCTTGTGGCCGTTTTTCTCTGTTGCCGGAACCGGTTTGATACCGTTTTCTTTTGCCCAGTCAGCAACGAAACGCTCCAGTTTACCGATGGAAACAGCGTCGCCTTTGATTCCGCGGACACATTTGCCCTCGCACTGGCTCTCCTGCGGACATACACGGCCGCAGACTGCCGGGAGTGCACTGGACTCACCGATAATTTTGTATGCTTCCTCGAAGTTTCCTTCTTTTACCTGTGCAATGAATGCCGGAATGTTGATATTAACCGGGCATCCTGTGATACATTTTGCATTTTTACAGCCCAGGCAGCGCTGTGCTTCTTCTACTGCTTCGTCTTTGTTGTATCCAAGACATACCTCGTCAAAATTTGTGGCACGTACCTTCGGCTCCTGCTCACGTACCGGTACTCTGTTTAATCCCTTTGCCATTATTTGTCACCTCCGCACTGGCCGCATCCACCGTGATGGGTTGCGCCTTCCTGGTATCTTAAGAGAGCTCTTCCCTCTTCTGTCTTATACATCTGCTGACGTTTCATAGCCAGGTCGAAGTCTACCAGATGACCGTCAAACTCCGGTCCGTCTACGCAGGCAAATTTTACTTCATTGCCTACCATTAGACGACAGGCACCGCACATACCGGTTCCGTCTACCATGATCGGGTTCATGCTGACAACGGTCGGGATGTTCAGTTCTTTTGTCAGAAGACATACGAATTTCATCATGATCATCGGTCCGATGGCAACACAGACATCATACTGTTTGCCCTGGTTCTGTACAAGGTCGCGGAGTACATCGGTACCCATACCTTTTCTTACGTAAGAACCATCGTCTGTGGTTATGTACAGATTGCTGACAGCAGACATTTCTTTCTCGAGAATAACGAGATCTTTTGTCTTTGCTCCGACAATGGCGTCAGCAGTGATTCCATGCTCATGCAGCCATTTTAACTGCGGGTAAACCGGTGCAGTTCCAACACCGCCGGCTACGAATACGATCCGTTTTTTCTTCAGTTCTTCGATATCTTCGCTGCAGAACTCGGACGGCTGCCCCAGAGTCCTACGAAATCCATGAAAGCATCTCCCGCTTTGAGATCTTTCATTTTTTGGTAGATTCTCCGATCGGCATGAATACGATGGTGATAGTTCCTGCTTCTCTATCGTAATCACAAATGGTCAGAGGAATTCTTTCTCCTTCTTCATCTGCCTTGACAATAACAAACTGTCCAGGGAGGCAGTGCTGTGCTACTCGCGGTGCTTCTACTACCATACGGTAGATATTATTCGCGAGCATTTCCGCTTCTTGAATCTTGTACATAATATCCTCCTAATCTTGTTAGAAATATTTTAACAAAAGCACGACTTGGATTTTCGCGCATTTTATGTTAATACTTTATCACGTTTCCGGTTATTTGTAAACAACGGACAACATCTTTTCCCATCATCCGTGTTCCTCCAGATAATTTTCGAACTGTTCCATGGACATCAGAACTTTTCTCGGCTTGGTTCCTTCCTCCGGTCCTACGACACCGGCATCCGCGAGCTGGTCCATGATTCTGGCCGCGCGGTTGAAACCGATTTTCAGCACTCTCTGGAGCATGCCGATCGATGCCTTATCTTTTTCGATGATAAATTTTCCGGCTTCCACGAAGTAATTATCGCGGTTATCTCCGCCGCCTGCGGCAGAACCGCCATCCAGGCTTACGGTGTGAATCCGTTTTTCGATATCCGGATCATAAGCGTTCTCGCCGTAGTGATCTTTTAAGTAGGCAACGACATCGCTGACCTCTTTATCCGAAACAAAGGATCCCTGCAGACGGGCCGGTTTCTGGTAATCCTGCGGCTTGTAGAGCATATCGCCTTTTCCAAGCAGTTTTTCCGCACCTCCCATGTCGAGGATCGTACGGAATCTACGCTGGAAGAAACCGAGAATGCAATACGGGACGGCATATTTGCTTGATAAGACCAGTGATGACATTGACGGAAGGTCTCTGTGTTGCAATAATCAGATGGATGCCGGCCGCACGGGCAAGGCTGTGCCAGACGGCAGATCGCATCCTCCACTTCTCCCGGCGCAACCATCATCAGGTCGGCAAGCTCATCCACGATAATGACGATCTGCGGCAGTTTTTCCGGTTTTTTGCCGTTTTCATCCGGCGGCAGCTCGGCAACTTTTGCATTGTAGCCTTTCATATCGCGCACGTTGAATTCCGCAAATTTGTTATAACGGTCTGTCATCTCCGCAACCGCCCAGTTCAGAGCTCCGGAAGCCTTTTTCGGGTCTGTGACAACAGGAATAAAAAGGTGCGGAATGCCGTTATAAACAGAAAGCTCAACGACCTTCGGGTCGATCATGATCAGTTTGACGTCTTCCGGTTTTGCCTTATAAATAATACTCATAATCAGTGTGTTGATGCAGACCGATTTACCGGAACCGGTCGCACCGGCGATCAGAAGATGAGGCATTTTCGCGATATCTGCGATGACCGGCTGACCGGCGATGTCTTTTCCGACAGCAAAGGCAGATTCGAAGAAAAGTTCTTAAACTCCGGTGTTTCAAGAAGATCACGCAGCATCACGGCCGTGTTCGTCTTATTTGGAACCTCGATTCCGACTGCGGATTTTCCCGGGATCGGTGCCTCAATGCGGACATCTGCTGCTGCAAGACTCAGCTTGATATCGTCGGTCAATCCGACAATCCGGCTTACTTTCACGCCCTGTTCCGGCATCAGCTCATACCGTGTGACGGTCGGTCCGCAGCTTACGTTATTGACTGTAACTTTGACACCGAAGCTGTCCAGCGTCTCCTCCAGTTTCCGCGCTACTTCCCGCAAATGCGCATCGGAATCGCCCATGGCACCGCGCATCCCTTTTTTCAGAAGATTCATCGGCGGTGTTTTGTACTCCGGCCGCTTTTCCTCTGCTTTTTTCCCGATTTCCTGACGAATGCCGTCTATATCCGCCTCGATCTCTTCACAGGAAGACCGCGGATTTCTCGTATGATCCGCAGACGTTTTCTCTTTTTTCGCCTCTTCTGCAGCTTGCCGTGTCATCTCCGGTCCTGTCTTTTCCGGCTCTTCAGCCGGCACAGAACCACGGTGAATCGAAAGCTCCGGCGTCTCCATCTGATGGGTATCGTCGTTTTCGTTTAAATCAGCCTTCGATTCCACATGAGAAAGAAGGCGGGATTTCTTTTTCTTCCCGGCTTTTTTTCGGTTCCTCCACTGGCTCAAGAATCAGCTCTTTTCCTTCCTCTTCCTCCATCGCAGCTTGGCGCGCCAGACGCTCCTGGCGGCGCTCCTCCGCCATCCGGCGGTGGTCATTCGTCTTTTCATGGATCGGCGCGAGAATCGGCTTCTGCGTCATCACGATCACGGAAATCACGATGGCGATCACAATAATCACCCACGCACCGATCTGGCCGAATCCCATGCCGAGAATTTTCACGACAGACCCTCCTAAGATTCCTCCGCCGAGATGATCGTAGGCGCTGTCAAAATAGTAATCCAGAAATGTCGTATCTCTCGTATAGCCGGACGCCAGAAGCTGCATAAAAGCGCAGAAAAAGACGAAGCAGCTGATCGCTCCCCCGGTTTTCCGCACAATTAAAAAGTTCTGTCTGTTTGCTATGTAAAATGCTGTTCCAAAGAAGATCAGAACCGGTGCTGCCCACTCTGTCACGCCGAAAAGGCCGAAAAAGAAGTCGCAGACAGCCTGTCCGATCACGCCGCCCATACCGAAATTACTGAGCATCAGCAGAATCGAAACAGCAAGCACGGAAAGCAGAATAATTTCTGCGCGCACTCCCTCGTCCATCGGCTCACGGACTGTGTTTTTCCTTGTGCCGGAGGTACGTTTTGCGGTACTGCTCTTTTTCGCCGTTGTTTTTCTGGCCGTTGTTTGGGTCTGTTTCTTTTTTGCTGTTCCGGAAGCAGAAGTTTTTTTTCTTTGTCTTCCCGCTTCCCTTTGTTGTATTTGCCATGCAGAACTTCTCCCCTTTCTCGTATTACAGCAGAAAATATCCTGCAATGGAGAATGTCCCGACAAGAAGACAGTACAAAGCAAAATATTTCAGTTTCCGTTTTTTCACCACACGCATCAGAATGCGGATCGTAAAGTAACCGGCAAGTGCCGCCATGAAAACGCCGACCAGATATACCGGATGAAAAACAATTTTATTTTTTCCCATGGTCGCAATTTCAACGATCGTTGCCCCGATAATCGCCGGAACACTCACAATCAGAGAGTATTTCACAGCGTACGAACGGGTCATGCCGCCGATCACACACGCAGAAATAGTCGAACCAAGACGGGAAAGACCCGGAATCGTGGAAAAGCCTTGGAAGAATCCGGCAATCAGTGCATCTTTCGGCTTCAAATTTTTCTGCGTTTTTTTCTCCCTCCGGAAGCATATCTGCCACCACAAGCAGAATCGCCGTCAGATACAGACCAACGCCAGGTGCCAGCAGATTCGAGGAGGTCAGTGTGACAAGGCTCTGAATCATGCCGCCGATTACAGCAGTCGGATGGTGGTCAGAATCAGCAGGAAAGCAAGCATACGGTAGTTGCTGCCGAGTACCTTCCGGTACTGCTTTCTCTCCTGATGCTGACTGGAAAAGTGTTCCTTTAAATTATGAAACAGATCGATTATGATTCCGCACAGCGCGAGGAAGAGACGTTTCCATTCCTTCGAAAATGTGAGCAGAATTGCAATCATGGAGCCAAAGTGCAAAAGCACATTGAAAAACACCGTCTGCGTATCTTCGATCTTCATAAAGTGACGGAAGATAATCAGATGTGCGGAGCTGCTGATCGGCAGGAATTCCGTGATTCCCTGGATCAGGCCCAGAAATAAAGCTTCTATTACTGTCATTTTTTTATCCTGTTCCCTTATTTTTCTCTTTTGTGAAAGTCCGGACAAAACTTCCGTTCGAATTTTCACAGCGAACTCATTCTAACACAAAATCCCCTGAAACACAAGCCGCGCCGTGAAGTCAATTTTCTGTCCCTGCTGCCTTTTTCATCAGCTCATTCAGCTTTTCGAGCGCGCGGGCAATGCCGCCGACCTCGTCGATCAGGCCTTCTTCACTGCCTGCGGGCCGTCCAGCATTGTTCCGACATCCTTGACCAGCATTTTCGTATCGAGCATCAGCTCCTCGAGCCGTTCCTTGGTGATTTTAGAATGGGCCGATACAAAACCTGTGATCCGATCCTGCGTCTTTTCCATATTACGGTACGTCTGTGCAACACCGATGAACATGCCGTTTGTACGCACCGGGTGAATGACCATGGTGGCACTCGGCACGATCAGCGAATAGTCTGCTGCAACGGCGAGCGGGACACCGATCGAATGACCACCCCCTAAAACGAGCGATACCGCAGGCTTTCGCATGGACGCAATCATCTCTGCAATTGCAAGACCGGCCTCCACATCTCCGCCTACGGTATTCAGGAGAATCAGAAGACCATCAATACTTTTGTCCTCCTCGGCACGGGCAAGAGCAGGGAGAATGTGCTCATAGCGCGTCGCTTTCGTGCGCTCGCCGAGTGATTCATGCCCCTCCACCTCGCCGATGATGGACAGCAGATAAATGTTGGTCTTCAGTTCTACAATATTTTCTTTTTCTGTCTGGTTTTTCTGTGATTCTGCCATACGGATTTCCTCTTTTCTGCTATTCCAAAATAGCTTCATCAGTATGCGCAGATTCTTATGATTCTATGTAATTTCCAGTGAAATTACTCGTCCAGGTTGGTATATACGTACTGTACGTCGTCGTCGTCATCCAGCAGATCCAGGGTACGGTTCAGGTCTTTTAATGCCTGCGGATCGGTCAGCTCTACGTAGGTCTGTGGGATCATGGTAACGTCTGCCTCTGCCATGGCGATACCGTCTTTCTCCAGAGCCTCACGTACTGCGGAGAAGTCATCCGGATCGGTGATGATTTCGTAGCTGTCCTCTTCGTCTGCGAAGTCTTCTGCGCCTGCATCCAGAGCAAGCATCATCAGATCGTCAGCATCCATTTCGCACTCTTCTTTGTCGATGATGATCTGGCCTTTTTTGTCGAACATGTAGGATACGCATCCCGGTGTTCCAACGCTTCCGTTTCCTTTGGTGAAAGCGCTTCTTACGTTTGCTGCGGTACGGTTCTTGTTGTCGGTCAGAGTCTCTACGATGATCGCGATACCATTCGGGCCATAACCTTCGTAGGTGATACGCTCGTAGTTGTCTGCGTTTGCATCTCCGGCAGCTTTTTTAATACCGCGGTCGATGGTATCGTTCGGCATGTTGTTTGCTTTTGCTTTTGCGATAACGTCACGCAGCTTGCTGTTGTTTGCCGGATCCGGTCCGCCCTCTTTGACAGCGATTACGATCTCACGGCCGATGATGGTAAAGATTTTACCTTTTTTTGCGTCGTTTTTTTCTTTCTTATGCTTAATATTGGCAAATTTTGAATGTCCTGACATACCTCTTTTGTCTCCTTTATTTAAAGTATTGCTTTTCTGTAAAAAAGGTTTCCCCGAAAAACGGCAGAAGCCATATAATATAGAATATAGCACGATCTTTCTCATTCGTCAACCGTGAACCGCGCCAAAAATACCCCTTATGTAGGCAGATCCAGGCTGATTTTCAGTGCTTCGTTCACAAGGGCCAGCTGTTCCGGCGTCAGATGACAGATTTTATCTTTCAGCCTTCTCTTATCGATCGTCCGAAGCTGTTCCAGTAAAATAACAGAATCCCGTACAATCCCATAGGCGGACGCTTCGATCTCAATGTGTGTCGGCAGCTTCGCCTTATTCATCCTCGATGTAATCGCCGCACAGATCACCGTCGGACTGTGCCGGTTGCCGATGTCATTCTGAATGATCAGCACCGGACGGACACCGCCCTGCTCACTTCCCACAACGGGCCGCAGGTCGGCATAATATACATCGCCACGCTTGATTACCACTTGTGCTCACTCTCCGATTCTTTCCGTTTTGCTTTCCCATACGATAACGATCCGGCGTTTTACGCCTTTTAAAATCGTTTCCATGTATTTAATATTGCCTGTTTTTCCGGAGGTATTCACAAATTTCATCCGGCGCTTCAAAAAAGTCCGCCCGGAGTCCTTTTGGGAACCCGTGATTCTGATCTGCTTTGCTCAGATTGACTGCAATCCTCTGATAATCTCGGATGCTGTTACATAGGAAGCACTTGCTTTTCTTCCGCAGCCTCTCCCGCCTTTCCATGCGCATATGCCGCCAGTGCCGCTGTTTTGGCAAGCTGATTTTTTCTCGTTTTTTTCACACTGACGTTTTGCTGCAAAGGCGCCTGTGATTCCCGCGAGCACATCGCCGCTTCCCGCCGTCGCAAGCGCACTGCTTCCGCTTGTGTTTATGTAATACTGCTCACGCCCTTCCTCTGCTGTCACGGTTACGGAATCCTTTCGTACACAGCAGGCCTGGTATTTTTCGGCTGCCCTTCCGGCGCTTCCTGCCGGGTCACGCTGGCATTCTGCAATGGTCATGTGCAGCAGCCGTGCAAGCTCTCCTACATGAGGCGTTAAAATTTTTTCTGCCCGGCAGCCCGAAAGAATCTCTGCATCTTCTGCAATCAGGTTCAGCGCATCTGCATCCAGAACAAGAGGAACTTCTGTGTGCTGCACCGTAAAAACGAGCAGTTCTTTTGCCGTCCGGCTTTTGGAAAGTCCCGGTCCCGCAACAACAGCGTCCGCCCAGGCGAGATCCTGCAGCAGGGCTTCTTCCGGAAGCGGCTCATCCTCCTTCCAGAAATCCGCCATTGCTTCCGGCAGGGCACAGAAAAGCGGCGTACGGTTTCTTTCCTCTGTCACAACCTTTACCATGCCGGCACCGGATGCAAGGACTGCCCTGGCACACAAAACAGCGGCTCCGCACATGGCACCGGAACCGGCAAGTACCAGCACCTTTCCGAAGGTTCCCTTATTTCCCATCGGCGTGCGGGTAAGAAACCGGTCCAGATCTTCTTTTTCCACTGAACCGTACCAGGGCGTCTCCTCTTCTCCTGCATCAAAGCCGATTCCGATATCACGGACCAGGACCTCTCCGGCATATCGTTTTCCGGGATCAAAGAGAAGCCCTGGCTTTGCACAGGCAAATGTCACCGTGGCTCTGGCTTTCACCGCCGCATCAAGGACCTCTCCGGTATCCGTGTGGATCCCCGAAGGGATGTCCACGGCAAGAACAGGAACACCGCTTGCGCAGATTGCTTCCACTGCCCTCCGGTACTCCCCTGCCAGCGGACGGGATACGCCAATTCCAAAGATGGCATCTATGATAACAGTATATTCCCGGAAATCCGGATTCTTAACCTCACGGACCCCATAATTTTCCGCAATTTTCTTCTGTGCTCTCATGCCTTCACTGTATTTTTCCGATTTCCAAGACAGAACAGTTCCGCATCCACCCTTTCGTCTTTAAAATCCGTGCAATTGCCGCACCGTCCCCTCCATTATTTCCGGGACCGCACACAGCAAGGACTTTTCCTGTATCCCATGTTCCATTTTGAAGCTCCTCCACGCAGGACAGCGCTGCGCGCTCCATCAGTACTAGGGACGGTACCCCCATGGTTTCGATCGTATTGCGGTCTGCCTGCTTCATCTGTGCTGCTGTAAGAATCCGTTTCATCGCTTTTCCTCCTTTTCCTGCCTTATCCGGAAAGTGAACAGAAAAAGTCTCCGGTTTCCCGAAGACTCTCCTGCTTTTGTTTTGGTTTCTTAATTGTTCTTTGGATGCTCCGCCTCATATCTGGTCAGATTGTAGGAGAGACGCATCAGACTTTCGGAAAGATGGACGTTCTCGACGATCACATCTTTCGGAAGTTTTAAGTTTAGATCGGTATGTGCAAAATTCCAGATTGCTTTTACACCGTTGTCCACGAGAATCTCTGCCATCTCTACGCTTTTGCTTTTGGCAGTGTCAAAGCCGCAATCTCTACATGGTGTTCCTTGATAAATTCCGGAAGCTCGTCCGCCATGCGGATTTCAATTCCGCGCACGGAGATTCCTTTTAATACCGGGTTGACGTCAAAAATACCGACCGTTTTGAATCCGCTTCTTTCAAAGGCCGCATAATTAGCAAGCGCCTGTCCCAGATTTCCGGCTCCGACAAAAATCATATTGTGGACTCTGTCCAGACCTAAAATTTTTCCAATCTCGCTGTACAGATACCGCACGTTATAACCATACCCCTGCTGGCCGAAGCCGCCGAAATTATTTAAATCCTGGCGAATCTGGGAAGCTGTCACTTTCATCCGCTCGCTCAGCTCACCGGAAGAGATCCGTTCTACTCCGTCCTCCAGCAATTCGCCCAGGTAACGATAATATCTAGGAAGTCTTTTGATAACTGCCCGCGAAATTCCTTTTTCTTCCAAGATAAATTCCTCCTTATTTACACCTGCATATATTCATATTATATATGGTTGATAGAAAATTGTCAAAGATTTCTTGAAAATTTTTGTGTATTACTCTCTATAAATAAGGATGGTGTATTATGTCAAAATACAGAAATATGTTATCTGGAGGAACCACATGATTCTTGCATGTCAGAATATCTCGAAAGCATTCGGGACAACGGAAATTATCAAAAATGCATCTTTTCATATAGAAGAACGCGAAAAAGCCGCACTGGTCGGCATCAACGGTGCCGGAAAATCGACGCTGTTAAAAATCATCATCGGCGAAATGAGGGCCGATGAGGGAGAGGTCATCCTCTCCAAAGGAAAGACGATGGGCTATCTCGCCCAGCATCAGGATCTGACCGGACACCTTTCCATTTACCAGGAAGTGCTGACCGCGAAACAGAATCTGATCGATATGGAGGAACGCCTCCGTCAGATGGAAAGTGATATGAATACAAAATCCGGTGCAGAGCTGGATGAACTTCTTTCCACCTACACCCGCCTCTCCCATACCTTTGAACTGGAAAACGGATACGCGTACCGCAGTGAAGTCGTCGGTGTTTTAAAAGGTCTTGGCTTTTCCGAGAGCGATTTTGAAAAACAGGTGGACTCCCTCTCCGGCGGTCAGAAGACCCGCGTGGCACTTGGTAAACTGCTGCTCACCAAACCGGACATCATTCTGCTCGACGAGCCGACCAACCACCTCGATATGGACTCGATCTCCTGGCTCGAAACGTATCTTTTAAATTACAGCGGAGCCGTCCTGATCGTCTCCCATGACCGTTACTTTCTCGACCGCGTTGTCACAAAAGTCGTTGAAGTGGACAATAAAAAAGTAACAACTTTTGAGGGAAACTATACCGCCTACAGTCAGAAAAAAGCAATGCTCCGTGAAGCCGCTTACCATGCCTGGGTCAACCAGCAGCAGGAAATCCACCATCAGGAAGAAGTCATTGCAAAGCTGAAATCTTTCAACCGCGAGAAATCCATCAAACGCGCCGAGAGCCGTGAAAAAATGCTGGACAAAATGGATGTGCTGGAAAAGCCGACCGAAGTACGCTCCGATATGCGGATCCGTCTGGAACCGCGCATCACAAGCGGAAACGATGTGCTGACCGTCGAGCACCTCTCCAAAGCCTTCCCGGGACAGACGCTTTTCCAGGATCTGAATTTCGAAATCAAGCGCGGCGAGCGCGTGGCAATCATCGGAAACAACGGAACGGGAAAAACGACGATCTTAAAGATCTTAAACGAAGTCATCCGCCGGATGCCGGCTCTTTTACACTTGGAAGCCGTGTACAGATCGGTTACTACGATCAGGAGCATCAGGTGCTCCACATGGAAAAGACCATTTTCCAGGAGATTTCCGACGCGTATCCATATCTGACAAACACCGAAATCCGAAATGTGCTGGCCGCCTTCCTGTTTACAAACGACGATGTCTTCCAACCGATTCATACCTTGAGCGGCGGTGAGCGCGGACGAATTTCCCTTGCCAAGCTGATGCTCTCGAACGCCAACTTCCTGATCCTCGACGAGCCGACCAACCACCTCGATATCGTCTCTAAAGAGATTCTGGAAAATGCACTGAAGGACTACACCGGAACGGTGCTATATGTCTCCCACGATCGTTATTTTATTAACCAGACCGCAACCCGGATTCTGGAGCTGACGGGACAGACACTCGTCAACTATATCGGAAATTACGATTACTATCTGGAGAAAAAAGAAGAGCTGACCCGCATCTATGCTCCTGCTGCCGATGCCGCCGCTCCGGAAGAAACAGCGGCTCCTTCCGAAGCCTCCTCCACAAAGCTGGACTGGAAAGCGCAGAAAGAAGAACAGGCACGTCTCCGCAAGAAAGAAAACGAGCTGAAAAAGACGGAGAAACGAATTGAAGAGCTTGAGACACGCGATTCGGAAATTGATGAGGAAATGTCGAAACCGGAAGTCGCAACGAATGTGGCAGAGTGTGTGAAATTAAGCAAAGAGAAAGCAGAGATTGCCGCGGAACTCGAAGAGCTGTATGAAAAATGGGAAGAGCTTGCCGAATAGACCTGGTTTTCCCCGGAAAAATTCAAAACAGAAAAAGCCGGTCCGGCGCATCCCTTTTTGCGGGAATGCCGGATCGGCTTTCTTTTTTGCTTCGTTTAATTATTTCTCCAGCTCCTCGCGGATGGCCAGGATGAAATCACGGCTGTTTAATACGGTCGGATTTTCCATGGTGGTGATCAGCGCAAGGTCTTTTGTCATTTTTCCACTCTCGATCGTTGCGATCGTTGCTTTTTCCAGACGGTCTGCAAATGCGGAAAGTTCTGCGTTTCCATCCATTTCCCCGCGTTTTCTGAGTGCGCCGGTCCATGCAAAAATGGTGGCCACGGAGTTGGTGGATGTCTCCTCACCTTTTAAGTGACGGTAATAGTGGCGCTGTACGGTTCCGTGCGCAGCCTCGTACTCGTAATATCCGTGCGGGGATACGAGAACAGAAGTCATCATCGCAAGGGAACCGAAGGCGGAGGATACCATGTCGCTCATGACATCGCCGTCGTAGTTCTTGCAGGCCAGATAAAGCCGCCCTCTGCTTTCATGATGCGGGCAACGGCGTCGTCGATCAGAGTGTAGAAGTAGGTAATGCCTGCTTCTGCAAATTTCTCTTTGTACTCTGCATCGAAGATCTCCTGGAAGATATCCTTGAAGCGGTGATCATACTTCTTGGAAATCGTATCCTTGCTTGCAAACCACAGATCCTGTTTCGTGGACAGTGCGTACTCGAAACAGCTTCTCGCAAAGCTTTCTATGGAGTTATCCAGATTGTGCATGCCCTGAATGACACCGGCGCCGGTGAAGTTGTGGATCAGCTCTCTTGTCTCGGTGCCGTCCTCAGCCGTATAAACCAGCTCTGCTTTTCCCGGTCCCGGAATGCGCATTTCTGCATTTTTATAGACATCTCCGTATGCATGACGGGCAATCGTGATCGGTTTTTTCCAGTTGCGCACGCACGGCTCGATGCCTTTTACGACAATCGGGGTACGGAAAACGGTTCCGTCGAGCATGGCACGGATCGTTCCGTTCGGGCTCTTCCACATTTCTTTCAGATTGTACTCGGTCATACGCGCTGCATTCGGCGTAATGGTGGCACATTTGACTGCTACACCGTATTTCTTGGTAGCGTTTGCGGAATCTACGGTTACCTGATCGTTCGTCTCGTTTCTGTGTTCCAGTCCCAGATCGTAATATTCCGTTTTCAGGTCAATAAACGGGAGAAGCAGCTCATCTTTGATCATTTTCCAGAGAATTCTGGTCATCTCATCTCCATCCATCTCTACCAGAGGAGTGGTCATCTGAATTTTTTCCATAGTAGGCCTCCTTTTTCTATTCCCGTTTATTGTATAAAGTATCCTATAGCTTGTCAAGTCAAAATTCGCCTGATTTTTTGGCATTTTCCCATAAATTCACACAATTTTTGCAGGATGAGAGGTGTTTTCCTTCATTTTTCTTTTTTTATGCTGCCGCACAGTGTCTCACAGAAGAGACAGAAAACGGTCTGTTTGAAGCATCCCATGCCCCTGACGGTTGCGCGGAAGGCCAAGGTCTCTCGCCGATTCGCAAAGCAGCATTTTCGCCTGGACATTTGTAAGATCCGGAACCGTTCAAGTGCCAAAGCCACGGCTCCGGACACCCGCGGTGCCGCCATCGAGGTGCCGCTCTTCACCACATATTCCTTCCTGCTTCTTCCAGGCGCGCAGGAAATGAGACGTTTTCCAGGCGCGACAAGATCCGGTTTGCAGACGCAGTCCCGTGTCGGGCCGCATCCGGAGATTCCTCTTCTTGGCTCCAGCAGATCGCCCGCTCCCACGGTGATCACTTTTCTGCTGTTCCCCGGCGCCGTAATACTGCCCGGAGCGGGCCCCAGATTTCCGGCCGCTGTCACAACAGTGATCCCGTCATCCCAGGCGCGCTCCACCGCCTGTACTAGCAGATCATCCACCGTTTTTTCCTGCTCTGTTGTTCCCACTGAAATATTTAAAATGCGGATATTAAGTCTTATTCGCTCTTTGCACACCCAGTCAATCGCCGCGAGGATATCCTGCTTTCTTCCATTTCCCCTTCGGTCCAGAATCTTCACTACGACAAACCGGCATCCCGGTGCCGCACCCTGGTATTTTCCGCCGGACGCTCTTCCACTTCCGCCAAGGATACCACAGACATGCGTTCCGTGTCCATTGTCATCGTAAGGCGTCTCCCGCCCGTACACAAGATCCCGGAAGGCTACAATCCGGCCGTCAAAATCCATATGGGGAAAAATCCCTGTATCCAGCACGGCGGCTGTAATTCCTTTTCCTGTCAGATTTTCCTGCTCTTTCATCCATAAGCCCTGTGTATTCTTATCTTATGGTATGCAAAAAGGCTGCCTTTCGCAAAGAACAGCCTTTTTGTTTTTCTTTTCTATACTTAAAACTGAATCTGCTTTTCCCCTTTCCGTTTCCAGAGAGCTGCTGCAAGCGGGATGCCGCAGAGCTCAGCCAGGACAAAGGCGCCCCATATCAGATTCAGGTTTCCAAATCCTTTGAGAAGAAATGCAAACACCAGCGCAGAATCGCCTGGCGTGTCATGGATATGTACATACTTTCTTTTCCAAGGGAAAGTCCCTGCAACGCCGCCTGATAGATCAGGCCTGGAATCGAAAGCAGATAGGCCACTGCCAGAATGCGGAGCGCCGGGACTCCAATGCGCATCAGATTGTCCGAGGCATCATATTGTATGTATGGCAATAAAAAACAGGAAGATATCTGCCAAAACCGTTTCGGTAAAGATCTTCCTGTCCTTTTTTCAGAAACTTTTCAAAAACATTACTTCTGCTGCTCCATTCGCTTCAATTCCGGCAGAACCAGAATCAGCATGGTGATAAAGCAGAGACTTCCGCCGATTACGTTTGATACCGGTTCGGCAAGGAAGACACCGTCCGTTCCCATGTGGAGTACGTACGGCATCAGATAGGTGAGCGGTACAACAATGAAGACTTTTCGGAGCAGGGAGAAAAAGATCGCCTGTTTCTTTTTATTCAGAGATTTGAATACGGTCTGTCCAATGTACTGCAGATCCATGAAAATGAATGCTGCAAAGTACTGCTTCAGAGCCGGAACCGCATCTGCGGTCAGTACCGCATCCGAACTGAAAATACCGATCAGCGCATGCGGCGCCAGAACAATCACGCTCCACATCACTGCGGTATAGCCGAGGATCATCGCACTCATGACACACATCGCCTTGCGCACGCGGGCCGGACGGCGTGCACCGTAATTATAGCTCAAAATTGGAGAAGTTCCCTCATTCATTGCATAGATCGGTGTCTCGACGAGCTGACGCACGCTCGATACGATCGTCATAACAGAGATGTAAATATCACCGCCGGTCACAGAAAGTACATTGTTGCAGCAGATCGTGACAAGGCTGTTGGTCAGCTGCATGATAAATCCGGCGGTACCGAGACTGACAATATTTTTCGCATAGCCTGCACACTCAGAAATTTCATCTTTCCGCACAAAGCGCACTTTCAGTTCCGATTTCCGGGTCAGGAAATACAGAACGAACACGGCGGAAAGTGTCTGGGAAATCACAGTTGCAATCGCAGCCCCCTGCACACCAAAACCAAATACAAAGATAAACAGCGGGTCAAGCAGCAGGTTTGCGACCGCTCCGATCGTGACGGAAAGCATGCCAACGGTCGAATAGCCCTGCGCGTTGATGAACGGGTTCATGCCGGTTGCCACCATCGACGGCAAAGTTCCGATCAGATAAATCATCATATAAGGATACGCGTATACCATCGCATCTGCCGATGCACCGAACAGCGACAGCAGTGGACGAGCAAACAAAAAGCCGATCACCATCAGTATGACAGCACAGACACATACCATGGAATACGACGTATTCATAATACGTTCCGCCTTTTTTGATCATTCTTTCCACTCTCAATCGAAAACAGCGGAGCGCCGCCGCTTCCAAACAAGTTGCTGAATGCTGTGATGATAACGATCAGCGGAAAGCACAGACCGACTGCACCGAGTGCCGCCGTTCCTACCTCCGGGATCCGCGCGATGTAGACGCGGTCTACAATATTGTACAGCAGACTCAAAATCTGAGCAACCAGCATCGGGAGCGCTGCCCCGAAGATGTTTCCGGTTACGGTTCCATGTTCGAAATCAATTCGTTTCATTTGTTCCCTCATTCCCTTCTTTTTCACTTGCTTTTCAGTATAGCATGGCGTATTCTATATGTAAATTATTGTTTTTATATTGAAATTGAATAATTTTTATATAGTTTTTTCAGGAGGATTTTTATGGAACTTCGACAACTCGAATACTTCCGCGCCATCGTGGACGCGGGAACCATCAGCGGGGCGGCACGGGTGCTGCATATGACACAGCCGCCGTTAAGTTATCAGATCAAAATGCTGGAGGAAGAGCTTCAGGTGCCTCTTCTCATCCGCGGTACAAAGAAAATCACCCTGACCGAGGCAGGAAAAACACTGTATGAACAGGCAGGAACGCTTCTGATGCTTGCGGATCTCACCAGGCGCGAAGTCGTAAAATCCAGTCAGTCTGCGACACTCCACATCGGCATGACGCCATCCACCGTTTCGCTGCTCGCCGACTATCTCCTGCGATTTTCCCGGAAATACCCGCACATCCATTTTGATGTCCACGAGGGTTCTACCTTTGCTTTAAAAGACCAGCTCGAAAATCACATGGTGGATCTCACCACGCTCCGCACGCCAATCGTTTTAAATGGTTGCGAGACGAAGACCCTTTTAAAAGAGAGCATCACCGCCATGGCACTCCCTTCTCACCCGCTTTTTGCCGGGCGTGAAACCCTTTCGCTTACGGAACTTGCCGAGCAGCCGCTGATTCTGTCGAACCGCTACCGGAAATACATGCTCTCCGCTTTCGAGCAGGCGGGTCTGTTCTGCGATATCTATCTCACCTGCGAGGACGCCCGCACGGCAATGACAATGGCAGAAAAAGGCCTTGGCATCGCTCTTCTGCCGGCCTCCATGCTGAATCTTACCCATAAATTAAAGGCCTGCACCATCACAGATGCAGACCTTTACAACCGAAATCCTGCTTGCCTGGCGCAAGGGGCGCCTTCCGTCTGAACTTCGGGCTTTTCTG